>Ga0210009_1002242_pt1 | contig 14556 bp, 15 predicted proteins | sample CryGeyCG2114_065_FD_185457 | JGI IMG/M metagenome (GOLD analysis project Ga0210009, IMG submission 185457) | Groundwater microbial communities from aquifer - Crystal Geyser CG12_big_fil_rev_8/21/14_0.65 (SPAdes) (version 2) | ecosystem: Environmental > Aquatic > Deep subsurface > Groundwater ... | reverse complement strand
CATAAAAACTGTGCGATATTTTTGCGAGCGCTTTCCGGGGGTCGGCAACTCCAATTTTTGTTGGGCGGGATCGTAAAAATATTTCTCCGGAAATACTTTCTTTTTCTTCCACAATAACTGCAGCAGCGCCTCTATTAATTGCATCATTAATAAACTTATGACCGTCAAAATTAAATCCTTTAAGAGCAACAAATAAAAAATCTTTTTCTACTTTTCGAGAATCACTTGTGATGCCGGAGATAGGAATATCAGTATCCCCGTCTACGTTAACAATCTTTACCTTTTTTAAAAGTTCATTTAATTGCATCAATATACCGTCGTTCCATTTACTGATATTTCTTCACATTCTAAACGGCACTTCAATCCATTCTTTAATGTTGCGCCTGGTTCTACGCTTTGGCTAACAATTCGCCCGCTGCCTTTAACTTCATACTTTATTCCGAGCTGTGTCAAAAGAACAATTCCGTCACGCAGTGAATGGTTTTTTAGGTCGGGCATCACTTTTTTTTGAATTATACTTTTAGCCGGTTCAAACGATTTTACAAAATTATTGATATGCTTTATTTTTATTTCGCCTTGATCGTCTACATCGTTAACAGCATACTTAATATAAGGCTCGCTTTTATCATCAACACGAAATTTATTTATGTCCGCGTCAATAATTCTTTGAGCAATATGCTTAAAGATAGGCGCAGCTACTGCCCCGCCATACTTTCCGACTGCTGGAGAATTTACAAGTATCAGACAAACAACCTTCGGATTTTCTACAGGAAAAAAGCCTACAAAAGAGGAATTATATTCAGCTTTTGAATAACTTCCGTCAACTAATTTTTGCGATGTTCCGGTTTTACCTCCTACACGCACAGATTCAATTTTTGCATTTTTACCTGTGCCATCTTCTACTACCGAAGCGAGCAGTTCACGCAATACTGCGGAAGTTCCTTCTGAAATAACCCTTCTAATTTGTACAGGCGGAAATTCATTGACGACGATTCCGTTTCGTTTTATTTGTTTTTTAACGAGCGACGGTTCATATAAAATACCGCCGTTTATTAAAGCAGAGTATGCAGATATAAGCTGCAAAGGTGTTACCGAAATTTCATAACCGAAGGAAATGAAAGTCTTAGTTAATGAAGACCAGTTGTTTGGTTTTTTTAAAGTTCCATTAGCTTCACCCGGAAGTTTTGAAGCCGTATAATTGCCAAATCCAAATCCTCTTACATACTTATAATATGTTTCGTTATCAATACGCTGCACAAGTTTCGAAATACCAATATTACTGGATTCAACTATAATATCCTTCACAGATAGCTTGTCTCTGTTGTGTGTATCACGGATATAAACATTCTTGAATTTGAATTTCCCGTTTTCAACATTTAAAGTCTCGTCAAGTCTGCAAAGATTTTGGTCTAACAACGAGGCTATTGTAATTGACTTAAATGTAGAGCCCGGTTCGTATGTATCTGTTATAGATCTATTGCGTCTGTTTTCGTCATTTGATTGCCAATACAAATTGGGATCAAAATCTTTTTTGTTCGCAAGGGCTAATATTTCCCCTGTATTGGGGTCCATAATAATTCCAACAGCAGAAGTGCCGCCGTAAAAGTTTAAACCGCCATCAAGTTCTTCTTCCAGAACAGATTGATATGATTTGTTAATTGTTAAATAAAGATTATCTCCGGGTAATGCAGGTTTTGTATCTTTTTCGGCAACAAGTATCGTTTCGCCAAGAGCGTTTTTTTCAACAAGCCGAATTCCTTCCTCGCCCTTGAGTAGTTTATCGTATACTCTTTCTATTCCATTGGTACCCGCGTATTCTGTGTTCACATATCCAAGAATATGAGAAGCTAGATTATTGTAGGGGTAGACACGCGTTGGGTCATCGACTGCATATAACCCGGCAACTCTAAAGTTTTTTAATAAAAGAGCTTTTTCGCTTGAAACTTTTTCTTCTATACAAACATGCTTCTTTGAAGTTTGCATCAAATTCAAATAATGGCTTTTGCTTTTTCCAAATACTTCCGAAAATTTTTCAGCTATTTTTTCCTTGGGTTTATATTTTCTGTTTTTTTCAGCCATCCTAATATCAACAAAGAAGGAAACATCGTTCTTATTGTAAACAAGGAGGAGATTATTTCGATCGAAAATTAAACCTCTTTCGGGACGTATTTTTTCTTTAGACATCTGCTGGCGCTGCGCCTTGTAAGTGTATTCTTCATGCTCTAATATTTGTACATTAAAAAGTTTAAATACCAGCACAAAGAAAAACAGAGCCACCAATAGAGAGACGAAGAGTACTCTGCCGTTATTCATATTTTTCCGAAAGAATTTTATTGATCATTTCAATCTTTTCTTTATTTGCAAATTTTATTTCCGCAGGTTCCGTAGGTCTAACCATATTTAACTTCTGCATTGCAATTTCAAGCACCCGTTCCTCCGAAGAGTAGTTTTGATATTCAGCAATTAAGTTAATACGTTCGTTCTTAAGTGAATTTGTTTTCTCTTCAGCCGAGAGTTTTTGTTTTGTGAGAACTTCATTTTCTATTTTAATACTTACAAACCCAAGAACCAGAACAGTACCGGTGACAATTAAAAAGAAAGCGTACATAATCAACGGCTTAGCACTTTTTTTCATACGCGTTCGGCTGCTCGTAGTTTTGCACTTCTCGCTCTAAAATTAATCTCGATTTCTTCATTCGAAGGCAGCAATGGTTTTTTAGTTAAAATTTTTAATCTTTGTTTCTTATCGCATCTGCAGACGGGATATTCTTTTGGACAAATACAGCTTAAAACTTCGTACTTCATTTTTTCTTTTACAATTCTGTCTTCCAGTGAATGATAAGTTAAAATTACTAACCTGCCGTTGTTATCAAGTAAATCAACTGCTTTGTTCAAAAAATTTTTCAACGTTTCAAGTTCATCATTAACATAAATTCGAAGCGCCTGAAACACTCTTGATAATGTTTTATTCCAATATTTTTGCGGTGTTATTTCTTTTATAATATTAAGAAGTTCACCGGTAGTGGTTATTTGTCGGGCTTCTCTATATTTACAAATTTTTCTTGCAATTTGTCGGGAGTTTTTTTCTTCGCCGTAATTAAAAATTATGTTAGCTACATTTTCTTCCGAAAAAGAGTTTAATATATCTGCTGCGCTTACTACTCTTGTTTTATCCATTCGTAAATCTAATTTAGCATCTTGCCTATAAGTGAAGCCCGACTCCGGATTATCTAATTGAAAAGATGAAACACCGAGGTCGGCAAATATTCCTGTAAATTTCTCAACCGATTCAATTTTTGCCATGATGTCAATTTGAGAAAAATTAAAGTTATAAAGTTTGGCGCGCTTGTCTGCTTCAAATTTTTTCTTCGTATAACTGAAAGCATCTTTATCAACGTCAGTAGCGATTAATAAACCATCCTTATTTAATTTCGAAAGAATACCTGACGAATGCCCGCCAAATCCGAGTGTTCCGTCAAAGTAAATTCCCGAGAGATCGGTTATTAAATATTCCAAAGATTCGTTATACAAAACGGGAGTATGATGATTATCCATCAGCCCGCCATTACTTTTGCTGCAATTTGTTCAAAAGTTTCCGGTGACAGATTTATATAGTTTTCATAAACCTGCGGATTCCATAATTCTATCTTTTTTAGAGCGCCAAGTATAATAACTTCTTTTTCAATTTGGGCATGCTTGAGGAGTTTTTGAGGTATTAGAATTCTTGATTGAGCATCCCAGGTATCTTCAGCCAAATCTTGAGATATAGTTCTTATAAAACGAGCTTTATCCGGTTCGTACATGTTAAAGCCCAACATTTTATTTTCGAACTCTAACCAGCGGTCAAGCGGATATACATCAATACAATTTACAGTTCCCTTCACCATCACGAAGGTATTATTCGCCTCTGGCAAAATATACTTTCGCATTTTAGAAGGAATGCTCACTCTTCCTTTTGCATCTACTGTATGTAAAAATTGACCTCTAAACAACTCTTTCTTCTCGTTAATTATTATTTATCACCACTTTTCCCCACTACTCTCCAAAATAAAACATTTTTTATACTAATGTCAAGATTTTTTTCTTTAAAAATGCTAAACCCCCCATTATTTTTTAACAATAAACGTAATGGCGCTAATTTTTATATTCAAAATGCAAAGTGGATTAAAATGGGGGGTAAAAATGATGAGTGGTCTAAATGAATTTAAAGTTGGCAAGAATATAGTCTGATTGATTACATTCCCAAAATTAGTTCCCCAAAAACATTACGAACAGTAATCCCTGGATAAATTGGAATCAAATAATTTTTCAACCATGTTTGAAAATGGAAAAAAAAATGTTAAAGAAGTTCTTGATAGTAACCATGAGAATAGAAAGAGGTATTCATTTCTCAAGTAGAAATGGATGGATTAAAACTTGTTTAAAAGGAAGAGCCACCTGCCGGAGTCGAACCGGCGACCTACGCATTACGAATGCGTTGCTCTACCAGCTAAGCTAAGGTGGCTTGAAAAAGAAAAATGGCAAACACCAAAATAGTATCCACCATTCATTCCTCAAAAGAATTGAAATTAAATTAGACTATCTTATTTTTTTCTTATGTCTATTTTTTCTTAATCTTTTTTTCCTCTTGTGAGTTGCCATTTTATGACGTTTGCGCTTTTTACCACAAGGCATCTATTTCCTCCGTATTAATGTGATTCTAATAATTCTTTTGCTCGTTTACCTTCATCCGATAAAGGATTTAGTGCAACGGCTTTTTTTAGCCAGTTTTTAGAAACTTCTTCATTTCCTGCTGCTAAGTTAACAATTCCTAAGTTCAAATGCCCAATCTGATGGTCAGATTTAAATTCCAACGCTTTCTCCATTTCGGCGATAGCAGAAGGGTAATTGCCAAGATTATAATAACACACCCCCATATCAATACGCGCATCAGCATCAGAAGGGATTTTTTCTAAATATTTTTTATAATTTGCAATTGCCTGCTCGTATAAACCGGAATCATTTTTTAAGTGAGCGAGTTGTAAAACAGCCTTATAATCAGCTGGATTATTTTTAGTTTGCTCTTCAAGTTGATTGATCTCTTGCAATCGTGCTAAGTCAACACCCGAATTTTGATTTTGCGGAACATCATTAGTCACATTAGTATTTGTCGTTACAGGTGAATCAAATACACCTGCAAGAAATAATATTGCTAACGCAAGTAGAAGCATTCCACCTAAAATTATCAATGTTCTATTAATATCAAGATTTTTAACGTCAGTTTTATTACCCAAATTCACTGGTTGTTTTGCCTGCTTTTGTTTATTCACTTTTTGATTTTTAGTTTTATTATAAACAGGTTTTTGTGTATATGAAGATGCGGATGGAATAATTCTTTTTCTTGTTTCTTCTTTACCGGATAGTTTAATTCCGCATCCCTTACATACAGAATTATCCGCCGGATTTTCTTCTCCGCAAGAATCACAAATAATTATATTTTCTTCAATTTGCTGCCCGGAAATATCAGAATTTTGAAAATTTATATTTTGTAAATTAAATCCACATGAAGGACAAAATTTATACTTCTGTTCTAATTCAGTTCCACAGTTTGGACAAAAATATTTCATACTATATTATTCAGTCTATTGGTTTTCTTTTTCTTTCATTCCAAGATTAACTATTTCTTTAAAATCTTTGGAAAATTTAAATGTCGGTATATAATGTTCCGGCACAAAAACCTGTTCGCCTGTTTTAGGATTTCGCGCCTGTCGGGCGTTTTTCTTTTTCACTTTGTAACTACCGAATCCACGAATTTCAATTCCTTTTCCCTCTTTAAGAGATTCTATTACTGTCATAAAGAATCCTTCAATTATTGCTTCGGTTTCCAGTTTTGTCAAACCGGTTCCCGCAGCAACTTTGTCAACTATATCTGCCTTTGTCATGATCACGTCTCCTAAAGTTAAAAATTCTAAGTCATTGTAAAACAACGAAATAAATTATAAAACATTTTTTGTAAAATCAAATTTTGATTTTGTATAAAAAAATTGAGATCGCTTAGATTTGAAAAATCTCAAAATGATATACCGTCTCATTTCGAAAGTAAAAATAGTCACAAAAATCGTTAAAATGAAGCCTTTTCTCCTGGTACAATTATTGGATTATTACATATAAAAAATTATGGATTTAAAATGGATTTGCTTGAAATAATCATAACGTCTTTAAAAATATTTGCATTGGTAGCTGTAATAATTATATCTATTTCATACTTATTCTTTAAGGCTAAAACTCGCCCAAAAATATTTGTACCCGATGAACCTGCCGTTACGCCAATTGCACAACCTTCTTTCGAGAATGTTTCTCCCTTAATTACTCAAAAAAAATATTACGAAGAAGCTGCGCCGCTTGCTCAAAGAGTTATGCCTGTTTCAAGATTTAAAGTATTAAATAATAATTCCGCTTATTCGAAAGTTCAAAACGGTTATCGTCAACAACCGATACTCGCCACTAAATTTTCAACCCGTAAGCATAATGAAGAAACTAATTTTAATATTTACAGCTATTATTCGGATAATGAAGTTGCGCCGATGCATAAGTTAAAATTTTCCAGCATGCGAAACAATAACTTTAGTTGAAAATTTTATTCTCCAAACGCAATGTTCTTAATTAACTCCCGCGAATCATAAGGTGCTTCACCGCCTCCAAGATATTTATGAAACCATTCAAGATGCGCGTTGTAATAGAGCGGCATCGATTTAATTCCATTAGGCCAATGACCATCATTTTTAAAAATAATTAAACGTGAATCAATCCCAAGCGTCTGCAGAGCAGTAAAGTACTGAACGCTTTGAGTGTAAGGGACACGATAGTCTCTTTCGCCTGTTATTATAAGAGTTGGTGTTGAAAAATTCTCCGAATAATTTGAAGGGGAATATTTATCATACGAATCTGAGTTCCATGGCTGACCCTTTAAATCCCAATTGACGAACCATAATTCTTCCGTTGCGCCCCACATAGATTTTAGGTCATATATTCCCATCATCGAAGCAAGGCATTTAAATCTTTTTGTTTTCGCCTGAAACCAGTTCATCATATATCCTCCGAATGACCAGCCCATTGCACCAATATTCTCTTTATCTACATAAGGAAGTTTTTCAAGCGCATCTGTTACTTTCATTAAATCTTCATACACTTTGCCTCCCCAGTCGCCGGAAATTGCTTCTGTGTAAGCGGAACCATATCCCGTTGAACCGTGCGGATTTGGAAAGGCAACAACGTAACCTGCACCTGGATATACCTGCCAATCGCCTCTGAAGGAATCCATCCATTGGCTTTGCGGACCGCCATGAACATTAATAATAACCGGATATTTTTTGCTTGCGTCAAAGTTGTGCGGCTTTACTAAAAACAAATGAACTTTTTTACCGTCGGCGCCTTCAACCCAAAGCTGTTCGGAGGAACGTATATCAACTTTATCGAGAAGTTCTTTATTAAAAAAGGTTACCTGTTTTTCCGAATAATCTTTCAATTTCCATTTATAAATTTCGCCGGGTTTATCAATCGACCGGGCTAAATATATTATTTCATTTTCGGGTAGTATTTCATAACCAAAAATTGAACGCTTGGAGGTAACCTGTTCAATCGTGCCGCCCTTTATACTTACATTATAAATCGGAGTATAACCTTCAAAATCAGCAGTAAAATAAACGCTTTTGGAATCATCACTCCAGGAAATATCGTTAATCGTATAGTCAAAATTTTCAGTTAATATTTCTGATGTTTTCGAACCTCTGTCATAAACCGCAATACGGTATCTGTCCGCTTCATAATTAATCTGCCTTTGCACTTTATAGACAATATATTTTCCGTCGGGGGAATACGCTGGATAGCCGTCCCATGCTTTATTTTGTGCGGTTATATTTTCGGGAGTGTTAGTGCCATTTATGTCGATTAAAAACAAATCAGCATTTGTTGACGCTTCAATATTTTTCTCCGGGTTTTTCATAAAGCAGATTTCTGAACCGTCCGGTGATACATCAAACTTAACATCTCCACCCAGCATATATGCAGATGCAAACCAGTTGCTTTCGACAATTTTTTTAACTTCGTTTTTTTCGATGTTATATAAAAACAACGCTGGTTCTTTTTCTTCTTTATAAGAAGTCCAATGTCTGAATAAAAGTTTATCGGCAATATACGCCTGCATAGGACCATCGGCAGAGGACTTGCTTATCTTTTCATTACATGAATTGTCTGCTCCACATTCTGGATAAATTTCAGAAGAGAAAATGAAAAATTTTCCGTCCTTTGAAAGCAAAGGATTTTCTATGCCGGTATAAAAGTCTGTCACTTTCGTCCCCTCTTCTTCGTCGATATCGTATTGATATATTTGACTTTCCTGCGTAAAGTAAAATTTATCGTCAGAGGTTGACCAAAAAGGTGCATATTCATTTTTATCGGAACTGGTAAGATTTTTAATGCCAGATCCATCACTCTTCATTATATAAATATCTGTGTTCGTTTTACCTTCTTTTAAATTTGACTCGCCAACCGTAAACAACACCAAATTTCCTGTGGGCGATAAAACGGGTGAACCGACATTTTTTATTCTGTATAGGTCATCTATTGAAAATGGTTTTTTCTGCTGAGCAGTTAGAGGAGTGAGGAATAAAACCAATAAAAAAAACATGAGTTTAGTTTTCATATAATTCTCTTTTAAATGTACATTTAATTACAATTTTTTAATTGGGGTTTAAAGTAAAATTTTTTTATATATTTTCCGAATAAATAACAAACTATTTTATGATGACAAATAAAACAATTCGCATCAAAAACATGGTGTGCAGCCGCTGCGTAAAAGTTGTAAGGGAAGAACTTGAAAAGTTGGGATTACAGGTTAATCACGTTACACTTGGCGAAGCTAATGTAAACGGGGATATTGATAAACAGAGAATCCATGAAGTACTATTAAAAAATGGATTTGAACTACTTGATGATAGACAGGCAAAAATTATTGAAAAAATTAAGATCGCTATAATTGAAATAGTCTATCAAAAAGAGAAAGTTGAACTGCTGAAAATCAGTTCTTCCAAATACTTATCGAATAAACTCGGCTTAAGCTACCAGTATTTAAGTTCTCTTTTTTCTTCAATGGAGGGAATAACAATTGAAAAACATATAATCAACATGAGGGTTGAGAAAGTAAAAGAATTGCTCGTTTATGATGAATTGACATTAAGTGAAATATCTTACAGACTCGGATACAGCAGTGTTCAGCATCTTTCAAATCAATTTAAAAAGACAACAGGTTTGTCACCTTCTCAGTTCAAACAATTGAAAGAAATAAAACGTATTCCGCTTGATAAGATTTTATAAATTTTAACGATCTTAAAAACTAATTTTTTATTTTCTGATAAATCAACTGAACGAGTCCGGTGTCATAATCTTTAAGTGACACTAATTTTATTTTTTGCTCTTTGAATGACGCAGGAAATAACGGAGTGCCTTCTCCGAGGAATATTGGTAGTAGAGAGATAATATATTCATCTATTAAATTATAGTTGACAAATAAACGGACTAATTCTCCGCCGCCCACAAGCCATAAATGTTTTAACCCTCTATTATCTAATTCTTCAACAAATTCCCGCACGCCGACTTTCACAAAAAAAATATCTTTCTTATTTGGAGATAATTGCCGGTTTGTAAAAACAAAAACATCTTTCCCCTCGTAAGGCCATTCTTGCAAGTCTTTACAAAAGTCATACGTCTTTCTCCCCATTACAATAGAATCAACTGTATCATAAAATTTTTGGTATCCGTAATCCTCGTCTTTTTTTTCAACAATTGACAGCCAGTCAAGTTCACCGTTACTACGAGCAATATAGCCATCTAAACTTGCCGCAATATATAATGTAATTTTCATAGTCTGTTTTTACGCCTTGAATATTTAATCGACATTGTTTTAATAAATGTAAAGACAGTTGGAAAGAAAGTCAAATTAAGTCACGAGCTGAGCCTTCAATTGTTAACAATTAGGAGCTGAGAAAATCCAAATAATTCTATCTTCTGCTTTATCCTGATGTTACGCGATCAAAATTATTGAAGTAACTCACCTTACGCAACATGATATTCAAATTTTATCGGGGCTGTCCCAAAAGTTGAAAAAGTCATTGTCCGTTAACTAACGGATCTTCGAGTGAAGCAATCTTTTGTTTTTAATTCAAAATTGAGATCACTTCCTCCGGTAGCCGCCAATCTGCATAAGGCGACTTATTAAATAAATTTAATTCGTGCACTATAAGGGAAAAAATGTCAGTCTGAAAGTAAAAGCCCCGGACAGGGGGTGTCTGGGGCTCTTGATTCTTTTACCATCAAGAGGTAGGGGTAGACCTCTTGAACGAACCGTATCAAACTTAAAAAAAAATCAGATTAAAAGGAAGTGTTTAACAGGTAATCTGAAAATATTTTAATAATAATTTCTTAGCCAATGAATTAATTGCGCCTAACCTGCTTCATTTTTGTCAGACTTATAAAATTTTAGTTAAAAAAAAGGCTGCCGGTTAGAGCAGCCATAGAAAAACATACAAATATTAAATTTTATTTTGCAAAACCATATCTGGAAAAATGGTCAACCTTTGCCCCGATAACTTCAACGGCACCATTTACAACATCCACTGTAATTGACTCATACTCACATGGCACAATGTTATTTCCGCCGTCTAAATATGCGAAGGTAATAGCCGAAGGGTTATTAATCTGAGATAAATCTAATCCTTCAATTCGCATATCAAATCTCAAATCTTGTAAAAACATCATGTGGGGTCCAAAAGTAACCGAAGCGCTTCTGTCATTTAATGCGTATCTGATAATCTTCACACCCGAAAAGGAATTCTCCGGAACTGTTAATTTAGCGTATACTGATACCGAACCTTGGGGTGAAGTATAATTTTCATTCATCACTATTTCACCGCCATTTGCTCCGTTTATTACATTAAAAGCGAAAAAGTTTCGTTCAACAGAGAGAGAACTAATTTGCTGAGTTTCAACCCAGGACAACTGTTTTTGCGTATCCTCGGGCGCGGTGATGGATGAATCCGGTAAGCAACCGGTAAACAATACGCCGACAAGTAACAAAAGTGCAATTATGTTTTTCATTTTTTACTCCAGATATTAAATAAACGTGTTATTAACTTTACAATCATTGTGCCAGTAATAAATTTAGAATTTTTCTAAAAAATCACTGCGACATTATTTCCATAAGTAAATTTTACGTGCTACAGGGTAAGTTTTTCTGTGGCAGAAGGTAATTATCCTTTAGTTTAAAATTTAGTGACACTCGGATAACCTCATTGTTATCTTCGAAACTTCGTGATCTGCTTTAATTGATTGAAAATAGAGAAGCGCCTTATCAAAATAGTTTTTCGCTTCTGCTTCATTTTTATTTTCATTTGCTAGAATTCCAAGTTCTGTAAGAGTTTCTGCTTCATTCATTTTATTTTGTAATTCCCTGTTCATTCTTAAAGAAGTAAGAAGATAACTTTTGGCGAGAACAAAGTTTTGAAGTTTCTTTTGAATTAAACCTTTTAACCTATAAACTTCTGCAATTGAAAGCATGTCGTTAAGTTTTAGTGATAATTCCATAGCTTTGTTCGAAAAAGAATCAGCCATAACAATGTCATCTAAAGCTATATAAACAAATGCTTTCCCGATATATGAAATTCCTAAAAGCTGGGCGTAATTTACTTGTAATGATAAAGCGATTGATTGATCAAATTCTGCAATTGCTTCGTCCAATGCACCTTTTTTGTAGTATGTCATTCCGAGGTTATGTCTTACTTCTGAAATTCTGTGGTGATTTTGTAGTCTTTGATATGATATCAAAGCTCTGTTGAAATTAGCTAAAGCTATATCAAATTTTCCAAGTATATTATTGATAATCCCAAGGTTAATTTCTATTCGTCCCCGAAGCTCTAAATCTGTCTGTCCTTCAAGCAGGCTGATACATTTTTCAAAATGCTTAACAGCTTTTTTCAGGTTGCCGCGATCGCCGTAATTGGTTCCGATTAAATTTTCGCACTTTACAACTCCTTTTAAATCTTTCTCCGATGTAAAAATCTTATTTGCTTGAGTTGCCGTTGAAAAACTTTTTGACCAATTAGCCTGTCTGCTGTGCACTTCCGACAAACCGAGCAAAGCATTTGCTTTAAAATTATTAAACAAAGATTTGTTGTGACAGTATTTTATAACACGTTCCAACAACCCTTCAGCTAGGGTAAATTCGCCGTTTAAAGTTACATATTTACTCAAATATAGAAGTAAATTAAGATAATTCTCTGCCGAAATATTCTCTTCAGCAAACGTTACCAAAAAATCAATTTGCGTTCTGTTTAAATATTCGCTGCCATCTGTTTGATTTTTTTTCTGTCCGTTTACTTCTGAATCGAGCTGCAAATTTTTTCTATTATACAAATAGAATTGCTCTGCCTGTTTACTCGTGAAAAATGATTTTAATATTTCCGATATCGAAATCTTAACCGACGAAGATAATTTATTCATTTTATCCTTCATAGACACATAAGCCTGTTAACTGATATCATTACTTTTTTGAGTATTTGTTCAATTGTAGTGCCACAAAAATAACCTAATAAAAGGCTTTGTTTTGAAGGGAAACATTATTCGATGTAAAAACTACTTCGCTTTGATGTCATTTTTTCCGTTTTAAAAAATTTTTCTCATCAAACCAATATAATTTCCTATTCATTTTCTTATTTTTCGTCTTTGCAACATTCGGGAAGATTTTGATATGCCCGTTCATTTCTTTTTATTTCGTCAGCATCATAACCGGCTTTGCTTATAGCTTCTCTAATTTTTCCCGGACTCGTGACTGAGGAAAGAAATTTAATATTTACAATTTTATCATGAACATCCACGTCAGAATTTATTATGCCTTCAACTTTGGAGAGCGCAGAATTAATAGTCTTTTCGCAAGTTTTACATTTGGCAGTAGGAATCTTTATTGCAATATTTTCTTCGGGTGCTGTCTTGATCTCGGTATTTTGAGGTATCGAAACTTTATCTGGATTTTCATTTAATATTTTTTGTTCATCTTCTTGTTTTTCACAGCCAAGAAAAAATACTGCCAAACATAAAAATACAATCGTTTTTTTCATTCAATCCTATCTAACAATTTTGGATATTAATTTGAATTCAGCCGTACCGCAAACCTCGAGAAGCTCGAATAGGATTGATTCGACAGTTGTTACTTCTGCTCCATGCTGTCTCATTCTATCGAGTGCGACGATATAATCTAATTCTGTTCTTGAAGATACTGCATCTGTAGCTACATTAACTTGAAAACCATTATCAAGAAGATCCAGCACAGTTTGAAGAACACATACATGAGATTCCACCCCGGCAATAACAACACTTGTAATATTGTTATCATCCAGACGGATGAATAGGTCGTCCGCACCGAAACAGCTAAACGACATTTTATTAATCGGAGTTAAACCTTCAAGTTCTTTTTTAATTGAGACGTGCGTAGAGCCCAATCCTTTCGGATATTGTTCGGTATAAAAAATTGGGAGATTTAAAACTTTAAATCCCTGAATAAGCCTTGCTGATTTATCAATCACTCTGTCAGAATTAAGAATGACAGGCATTATCTTCTCCTGCAAATCTATCACAAGAAGAGCTGTGCTGCCCTTCTTCAATATTTTTTCAAAACGCTTAAATACTTTATTCATTTTAACCTCTTTAATAAATTGGTTCCATGCCGTATTTACCGCATGCATACATCATTAAGATTGAAGCCAAATCAACGAGAGCTTTTTTCTGATCTTCAAAGTAAATCACAAGATCATATACTTCTGCCACAAATTGCAGGTTCTTTAAAATTCGGTCTAATTCTTTAAAGGTTGGAGTGCCATGCCAGTTAGCCACTTCGGTTACTATGAGTTTTTCGTGTCGTCTTAAAAACTCGGCAAAGGAAACAACTCTTTTTGATTGCGGGACGCGGGGTCTGCAAATATTTATCAAATCATTAAAATAAGTGTCCCATTTCTCTGCCAGTAATCTGTTTCTTTCTCTCATAACGAACTTTGCTTTTTCAAGAGTAAGGTTTGCTTTAGTGATTACTTTAAATTTTGGAGTTAGTGCATATCCGTCGTAGCTTATTTCGCCACTTTCATCTTCAACAAATTTCCACCTTTTGAGAAGTTGTTTGGCTGAATAAATTACAATTACTTTTTCAAGACCGCTGTCAACAACAATATACTTCCCTTTTTGTTCGTTTATAACGGTCAACCAATGTTCCCAATTATCGACGCTCAAAATGCAAGGGACGCCTTTTTTAAGATTATGATTTAGTGCTTTAACTGCTTCAGCCGGAACTTCTCTTCTGAAATATTTCATACTGCATTTATAACTCCTGGCTGCTTTAGCTAAACCGATTTCGTCTGTGCCGTACCACCAAGAACTGCCGGCTTTCTTTCCTATTTCTCTTTCATTTTCAAACAAGCCAAGCATGACTAACCCATATTTAAGAGCAAAAGGACCGCATTGATATTTATAGGGCTGTGG
>Ga0210009_1002235_pt1 | contig 14607 bp, 8 predicted proteins | sample CryGeyCG2114_065_FD_185457 | JGI IMG/M metagenome (GOLD analysis project Ga0210009, IMG submission 185457) | Groundwater microbial communities from aquifer - Crystal Geyser CG12_big_fil_rev_8/21/14_0.65 (SPAdes) (version 2) | ecosystem: Environmental > Aquatic > Deep subsurface > Groundwater ... | reverse complement strand
TTTTTTAACTTTTAACTTTTAACTTTTAACTTTTTACTTGCGGCTTGCCGCGCTATGATTCAGCATTCATAAAATTATAAAATCGTACTGAATGAAATAATCGTCCGGATGCATCTTTGTTGTGTTTCCGGTTAATGAAGTAAACCTTGTACCGAAGATTAATCTTCCCTGCCCGGGGATGCTTTTAAAAACTCCAATGCTGAAGGAAGTATATGTTTCAGTTTCCGAAAAATCTGAAAAATCAAACAGCGTTTGCCCGCCCCACGAAAAGCCCGTGAAAAAATTAATAAGCCAATCGGGCGCGTTGGTATTTATACCAACAAAAAAGTTCAAATTGAAATAAGTCACTTTTTCGTTCTTTGCAAAAAACCTAACAGTTCGTTGATTACTATTTGTAGTCCAATCATCAACTATCAAATAATTGGCATTATAAGCGGTTTCCTGAAATTTTGCATCGCTCGAAAATCGGAACGACAGATTTTTCTCGCTGCTATAAAATGCTAAACCGATTTTTTTACCAACGTACATTTCGTCATCAATGCTTGCAATATTTAACCCGCCATAAATTGCTGCGTGGTTTGTAAAGCAATATTCCAGATCAACTATTCCCTGCCATTGCGGAATGTTCCAGATAAGATTGTCCCATTGATAATTAAATTTGTTCGCTCCCTTTCGTTCGATGTAGTATTTCTCTCCTGGCACAGCTTCAATCACATACTCACCGGTTTCATTTACGTTTGTATGACCGTCAATGTTCTGACTGTACCTTGTATTTTTATTATAAGAAAACTGGGCTTGAACTTCGAGAGATCCTTCATGCTTGTTCTCCATTATTTTAACCGGAGAACGATACGGCGCAGAATAAACATCCACGTTTTGAATTTTTGTGCTGCTGCACCCAGAAAATATTAGAAAAAGATTAACGATGTGAAAACCTGATATAAAACTTTTTATTAGAGCAGCGCGCATTTTTTCTCCAACTAATATTTGTTGGGCAAATATCATTTAAATAAATGAAAGTTTAAAGAAATATTTCTTCACTTTTAATTATAGTTCACTTAAGTTTGAGATAAATTTTTATAATATTATCGGGAGCAAACGATATGTCAGTAGTTCTTGTTGGTGCCGGACTCACGATTGAAAAACTTGTCAGTATTGCCCGTTATGGCGAAAAAGTAGAACTTCACCCGGAAGCGCTAAGCAGAATTAAAAAATGCCGCAAACTTATCGAAGAAAAAATTAATGCACATGAAATTATGTACGGTGTTAATACAGGGATAGGCGAATTTTCAGAAATTGTTTTGAATGACGATCAGGTACAGCAGTTTCAAAAATATCTTATCTATAATCACTCTGCCGGCATCGGCGAACCTGCGCCGATAGAATATGTGCGGGGAGCGATGGCAGGACGCATTAATGTTCACGCACACGGAAACTCCGGCTGCCGCCCGGAAATTACACTTACGTATATTGAAATGCTAAATAAAGGTGTAACGCCCGTTGTTTGTCAGAAGGGTTCGGTTGGCGCATGCGGCGATCTTGCTCCGATGTCGCAGATAGCTTTATTATTGATGGGTGAAGGCGAAGCGTTTTATCAGAGTGAAAGAATGCCCGGTAAAACTGCATTTGAAAAAGCCGGCATTGCTATTCCCGGTTTACAAGCACGTGACGGATTGGCTGCTATTAACGGAGCAAATCTTTTAACTGCTATGAGCGCAATTCATTTGTATGATATTAACCGCTGGCTAAAGCAATCAGAAATTGCATGCGCTATGTCGCTCGAATCTTTGTATGCAAACATGAAACCTTATGATGAACGACTTCATAAACTCCGCGGATTTTTCGGTGCTGTACGAAGCGCCCGTTCAATAAAAAAATGTATTGAAGGAAGCGATTTATTAACCGGGAATATCAAAATGAAAGTGCAGGATGCATATTCAATGCGTTCATCTCCACAGGTTATTGGCTCGGCACACGATGCAGTTGATTATGCAAAAAGTCAGGTAGAAACAGAACTGAACGGTGTTGGCGATAACCCTATATTCCTGCCTGAAGAAAACCTTACTTTAACCGGCGCTAATTTCCAGGGCACTCCTGTTTCGCTGCCGATGGATATGGTGAGCGCTGCAGTTACTATGGTAAGTGTTCTTTCAGAAAGAAGATTAAATAGAATGCTTAATCCCGCTTTAAGTGTCGGGCTGCCGGCATTCTTAACCAAAGGCGCCGGTATGTTTTCGGGAATGATGTTAAGCCAGTATACAGCAGATTCATTAATTGTTGAACAGAAAATTTTATCTGCACCTGCTTCCATCCAATCAATTCCCGCTGCAGCAGATCAGGAAGATTTTGTTTCGATGGGAATGAATACAGCTATAAAAAACTGCCAGATTATTGATAACGCTTACGGCGTGCTCGGTATAGAATTTATGGCAGCCGCACAAGCGCTTGATTTCCGAAATTTTACTAACGGCAACGGAGTGACCGCGGCAAGAAAAACTATTCGAAAACATGTAGAACACCTTGATGTAGATAGACCGCTTTATAACGACCACAACAGGATGAAAGACCTTGTTAAGTCATGCGAGATACTTGAAGAAGTTGAGAAGGCTATCGGCTCGTTGGAATAACAGAGCTGCTTTTCTTTTTAACCTGGTTGCTCTTATTTAATAACTCACCTTACGCAATATGATATTCAAATTTTGTCGGGGCTGTCCCAAAAGTTGAAAAAGTCATTGCGAACGAGACTTCGAGTGAAGCAATCTTTTGTTTTTAATTCAAAATTGAGATCCCTTCATCCGGCATCCGCCAATCTGCGTATGATGAATTACTAAGTAATCTTACGCATGAAATTCTTACTCTTGCTCGTGCTCATAATCTTGCTCGATTTTAAATCCGATTAAGAGCACGATTACGGTCAAGATCAAGACACTTTGCGTAAGATGAATTACTAATTAACCTGTGCTAAATATTTATCCGCTTCTCTGAATGCAGCAGAAGCAGTGTAATCTTTTTTAATAACTTCGAGAAGGTCTTTGGCTTCTTCTTTCTTTCCCGCTTTAATGAAGTTTATACTCGCGTTAAGCATATACTCGGGATTAAGCACGTCCTCTTCCGAAACTCTTGAAGCCTGACTGTAGAGTTCGGCGGCTTTTTCAAAATTTTCTTTATAAGCATAATAACCGGCTTCTCCGGCTAAAGATGCGGCTTTGAAAATTTCATTACTGCCGCTATAATCGGTATAAGCCTGGTAAGCTTCTTCATGCTTGTTAAGCATAACATAAGAATTCGCCAAATATATTTTTGCTATCTCGCCGTTTTCACTGCTTCCAAATTCTTCAATAATTTTTTTAAATCCCATTACATTGCTGCCCTGCATACCGTCAATCGCCTGTTGATACATTCCGTTATCATAGAGGCTCATAACGCGGGAAAGAGCTAAACCGGCGGCTGCATTATTTTCTGATTGATTTTGAACGTAAAAAATAACGGCAACAATAACTATTGCAATTGCTCCAGCCCATATTAGAATACGCTGTTTATTGTCATCAACAAAATTGTAAGCCTTAGCTGAATAGGTTAACAGTTTGTCCTCTTTTATTTCCTTCCTGGAGAGTTTTTTCTTTTTTGTAAGCATCGAACAGATTATCCTTTCTAAATTAAAATTGTACGCCCAGGGGGACTTGAACCTCCAACCTTCGGAACCGGAATCCGACGTTCTATCCAGTTGAACTATGGGCGCATAGTAAAAGATTTATAATTATCAGTGGCTAATTTATGCAATTAGCTAATAAAAGAAAATGAATTAAAGACCGATTTTAATATGATTTGAAAATATCCACGCTCTTCCGATGGTGTAAACTTCAACACGGTATGCTCCTCTGCCGGATACAATGAATTCAGCTTCGTGCTGGTTTTCTACTTTGTCTATTTCTTCACCGTTGCAAATCAACTTTATCTCGTTCCGCGGGGAAGGAACTTGCACATGTAGTTTTACTTTTCCGCCTGTTTCTAATCGGTCGCCCATATTAAAAATTTTCCCTTTTCTTTCGGCAAAAAATCTAAAACCTTTTGAGTCGCCGTTATAATCATTTGCGATAAACGTATTTCCATAAGCAAGCGCATCGTAAATTTTCTTTTTTGCTTCTAATAATGAAACCTCATCATTCCCTTTTTTTATTTCTTCATCAAGCAGAAGATGAGTACGGATAGATTTGAAGAGAACTTTATACGGAAAAATTTCAACTTCAAGAAATCCAAGCATATTATATTTATGGGCATGAGCATCAACGCCGCCAATTGCAGTAACTTTTCTTTTGAGATTGAGTTCGTCCCAAATTTTTAGTGTTTCCACCGGCGGCGCTTCGATAGTTTTTAATGGATGAAGAAACGATTGGTATTTATTTTCTTCGGTTAAATTTTCCATCCATTCCGACATATGGTTCCATATTTCAATGCCGTTAAAATCTTCACTCCCCCATTCAGTCCATGGATATGGCGGATGCTCTTTCATGTGTGTTCTTTTTTCATGCGGATGAGCGAGAAATCCAATGCCGCCTGCTTCTTTTACTTTTCTAACATAATCTTTTGCCGCCATCCGTGTAGAGTATGCTTCATTAATACCGAACGCAAGGTAATGATTTTTATTTTCTTTATCGTTTATTTCGCAGCCGACAAGCAAAAGCGTATTGCCGTACCATTTTTCATATCCTTCGTTGAGCGCGCGCAGAGTGTTATGATCTGTAAGCAATATAAAATCCAATCCTACTTCATCAGCAAACTGTGCAATGTCTTCTACTTCTCCAGAGCCGTCTGAATAAACGGAGTGCATGTGCAATGCGCCTATGTATTCGTACATCCTAATCCATTGTTTTTGATTTCTGTAAAAATAGAAATAAACCGCGCTATAAAAAAGGATTATCCATCGGTGCAATTTGCAGAAGTGAATTGCTTTTTACTTTAATACAATCTTAAAACCTTGTTGATACATCGAACAAAATTCTTCCATAAGTTTTTTCTTTTTCGAATATTCCTTCATAACCGAGGCTGAAAAATATGTCCTCTATAATTCTTGCCGATGCATCAACGTTGATGTTGTTTTGTTCGAGTGAATTGGAGTTGTATGAAAATTTGTAAATAGTTTTTCGAAATCCGGCTGATAAATTTATACCGGTAAAAGTAATGTACTTTGTAAAGTTTATTCCGTAAATATCCCCGTCAACATAACTGCTTAATATTTTATTGTACGATATTGTCGAAGATGTTTCGATGATTGGTATCTGGGAGTAGCTCAAATATCCCGAAAAGTTTCGTGACGGCTTAATGTCCGATTTACGAAAACGATAACCCGCGCTTAATCCGAGCATCAACTTATTAAATGGACGAATTGTAGTTCGAATTCTAAAGCCCTGCCGTGTTTCATTTTCTATTAACGAATCTGTAAAAGTTTTGAATGTTTCATAATAGATTACATTCTTTCTTGCGTCATAGGAAAGTGAGATTGAAAAATCACGGACGGGTGAAAAACGTGCCGATAAGAAAATTCCGGTGAATGAAAAATCACTCTTTGCAATGCCTTTCTCACGCTTATAAAGATCAACTTCACTTGTGAAAAATATATTTATGTTTGGAAGTATATCGTTAGTATGCTGGAAATAAACAAAACGCCTGTCTGTTTTATAATTATTCGTTTGCTGTACCGCGGCTAATGTATTTTCCATTGGTCTTCCATTAATCGAATCTGTCTTTCCAATGTAAGCGCCATACTCGAATAGTTTCAAATTAAAACCAAGATTTGAGAAATCGGGACGTGAGCCAACTAGCACACCGGTGTATAAACTACCAAAATATTTTTCAAACTGAACTCCGTCAACTGAACTGATATTTGTTATTTTTCTGTTAAGATGGCGACCGAACCAGAGTGAAGTTGTTTCGTCAAAACTATATTTAACAGCAAGGTCATATATGCGCAGCGCTTTACCGAAATTATTTCTTAATACTCCCCAATCATTGGCTTTGTAAGCGAAACTCATGTAATTAGTAACAGAAAAATTAGAACCGCTTATGTTGTCGGCATTAAATGAAAACGTATAACGCCAGCGCTGATAATCATTATTTCCGTTAAGGTTGCTCAAATTACTGTATGATTGGATTGAAAATCTTCCTTTGTATGATTCATATTTGACGGGCACTTTTGGCGTTGTAACATCCGGCGTTATTAATTTTTGTTCGGGAACTTTATTATCTAATATGAATTTCAGAGTATCTTGAATTTCTTCGATATCTTTTTGAACAACGAAAGCAAATGCAAATACTTCGTCATCTATCTTTAATTTATTCCCCTCTATCATTTCACCCGCTGCGGAACGCGACGATATAAAATTAACAACCATTGCAGGTTTAAGATTTCTGTTTCCCTTAATGAACAAAGTATCACCCGCAGCAATGCCTTCGGTATCATCAAACTTGACGTAAACATTTTGAGATGATAAATATGTTACTATCCCCTTTCGCTCAACCTTTTCTGTTTGAGCAAAAACCATTACCGATAAAATTAATATAACTCCGAATATTTTCATATCATTTCAGTTCTTTGCTTCTTCTAATATTTGATTTATCATCATCCCAATCATTAGTGCTGTGGCATTCCCAGCAGTTAGTCGGGTCGCCGAGATCGTGCTCGTCAAAAAAGTCGTCTTGGTGACAGCTCATACATTGCGGATCATAATTTGTTTGGGAATGGCATTGATTACACGATACATTATTATGGTCGCTCGAGATTGGATAAAAATTATGATTGAACGTAGCCGGCGTCCAGCCATTCATATTATGGCATGTTAAGCAATCATTCGAAAAACTTTGCGAACCATGCGGAGGATTTGTTGCGCCGTTATAATCACTCTGATGGCAGCCAATACATGTTTCCGGTGTGCTGTTATAATTTCCGTTATGACACGAAACGCACTGAGCGCTTATCGCCTCATGTGCTCCAATTAACGAGTAATAATTATTGTGAATAGTAAACAGAGCCGGCTGCCAATTCGCATTTGTAGTATGGCATGTCTGGCATTGAATAGACAATCCCAAATTAGTATGATTTGGATTTGTTGATTGATTGAAATCGGGTTGATGACAACTTGCACACTCAGAAGAAGTTCCGGTAAATCCGCTTGCATGACACGAGCTGCATTCAGTATTTACATGAGCGCCAGTTAACGGGAAGTTTGTGTTTGCATGATTAAATGACGTTTGGTTCCATGCGGTAGAATTATGACACATCTCGCAGGTTGTTGGATAACTTTGCGTTGAATGATCTGGCGCTGTGTTATATTCACTTTGATGGCAGCTTACACACAAAGAATTTAATCCTGCAGTTGTTCCTTCATGACAGGATGAACACTGAATGCTTGAATGCTGTCCGAGGAGTTCAAAGCCCGTTGTTGTGTGAATAAAAGATGAGGGAATCCATGCGGTACTGTTATGACAAGTTTGGCATTCGGTAGAAATTCCTGCTGCACTATGGTTGGGATTTTGCGCTGCATTGTAACTGCTCTGATGACAACCGGTGCATTGATCCGGTGTTGTCGTATAATTACCCTCGTGACACTGAATGCAATTGTTTGCGATCTCTGCATGCCTGCCAAGTAATTGGAAATATTGATCGTGCTGTGGAAATTGCGCCGGCTGCCAATTAGCATTTGTTGTGTGACATGTTTGGCAATCTGTACTCAACGCAAGTGTTTGATGATTAGGATTTACTGTATTATTAAAGTTCGTTTGGTGGCAATCCACACAAGCTGTTGGAGTATTTGCATATCCGGTAGAATGACACTGACTGCAAACAATGGTCGTATGTGCGCCGGTTAATGGGAAGTTTGAAACCGCATGATTAAAGGCGCCATCTCCACTGCCGGTTGGATGACATGCAAAACATTCACTGCTTGCATAAACATAACCGGAAACTCCCTGATGATCATTATCCATATCGGTTTTATTGTGCTCATGACAATCGGTGCAAGAGAATACAGAATAGTTTGAAGGATTTGTATGACAATCACTGCATGCATTCCATTCGCCTGCATGCTTGCCCGAATAAATCGGAAAATACTCAGCATCGTGATTAAAACTTGCAGGCTGCCAGGCATTCTGGTTATGGCATGTTTCGCAATCTGTTCCAAAGCCTATACTATTATGCGGCGGGGTTGTAGTAGAATTATAATTATCCTGATGACAACCAAGACATGTGTTTGGAGTTGAAGTATAGTTGCCGTTATGACAGTTCGAACATTGGCTTGCTATTGCGGCATGCGCACCTTCAAGAAGATAGAAATTATTGTGTGAAGGAAAACCGGCAGGCTGCCAACCCGAAGTAGTAGTGTGGCATGTTTTACAATCAGTCGATAACGCCAGCGCAGTATGGTTTGGGTTTGTTGTCGAATTAAAATTAGCAACATGACAATCATAACACTCAACCGGAGTGTTTGCATAACCACTCGTATGACACTGACTGCAATCAACACTTATATGCGCGCCGGTTAATGGGAAGTTTGAAACCGCATGATTAAAGGCGCCATCTCCACTGCCGGTTGGGTGACATGCAAAACATTCACTGCTTGCATAAACATAACCGGAAACTCCCTGATGCTCATTATCAATATCGGTTTTATTGTGCTCATGACAATCGGTACAAGAGAATACAGAATAGTTTGAAGGATTTGAATGGCAATCACTGCATGCATTCCACTCGCCGGCATGCTTGCCGGAATAAATCGGAAAATACTCAGCATCGTGATTAAAACTTGCAGGCTGCCAGGCATTCTGGTTATGACATGTTTCGCAATCTGTTCCAAATCCTATACTACTATGCGGCGGGGTTGTTGTAGAATTATAATTATCCTGATGGCAACCAAGACATGTGTTTGGAGTTGAAGTATAGTTACCGTTATGACAGTTCGAACATTGGCTTGCTATTGTTGCATGCGCACCTTGAAGAAGATAAAAATTATTGTGTGAAGGAAAACCGGCAGGCTGCCAACCCGAAGTAGTAGTGTGGCATGTTTTACAATCAGTCGATAACGCCAGCGCAGTATGGTTTGGGTTTGTTGTCGAATTAAAATTAGCAATATGACAATCATAACAATCAATCGAAGTGTTTGCATAACCGGTTGCATGACATTGACTGCAATCAATGCTCGTATGCGCGCCGGTTAACGGAAAGCTTGACGCCGAATGATTAAAAGCTCCTTCACTATCTCCATTTGGATGGCAAGCAAAACACTCGCTGCTTGCATAAACATACCCTGAGATTCCCTGATGCTCATTATCCATATCGGTTTTATTGTGCTCATGACAATCGGTACAAGAGAATACAGTGATGTTAGAAGGGTTCGTATGACAGTCGCTGCACACATGCCACTCGCCTGCATGTTTACCGGAATAGATAGGAAAGAATCGCCCATCGTGATCAAACTGCGCCGGAGTCCAGCCGTTTGTACTGTGGCATTCGTCGCAATTTGTTGGAAATTGTGCACCGGCATGATTTGGATTTGTCGAGTTATCGTAATCACTTTTATGACAACTGTAACAATCTGTAGCTGTGTTTGCATAACCCGTAGCATGACACTGATTGCAGTTCGCTGTAGTATGTTTTCCAGTCAATGGAAATGAAGTTTGGTCATGATTAAAGTTTACATCACCCCAATTATTTGTTGAATGACAATTTGTACAGTTTGTAGAAAAATTATTTGTAATATGGTTAGGATCTGTAACTCCTTCGTAATCCTGTCTATGGCACGAATAGCAGTCTATCGGAGTTCCAACAAATCCGGCGGAGTGACAGCTCTGGCAATTAACAACTATATGAGCGCCGGTTAATGGGAACTGTGATTTGCTATGGTCGAATTCTGCAGGAATCCAGGCGTTTGTATTATGACATAACAAACAATCTGTTGAAAAATTTCCCGCTACATGGTTTGGATCTAAAGCGGTATCAAAATCTACTTGATGACATGAGATACAATCTGAATTCAATCCGGTAAAATCACTTCCCTGCTTATGGCACTGGAAACAATCTGAGATATTATGACCTCCCGTAAGCGGGAAAAAATCGTGCGCAAAATTATCTGCACCCCAGGATAAATTTGTCATCGAATGGCATTCTTCGCAGTCAGTTGAAAAATTTGCCAGCACATGATTAGGTGAAGTAGTCGAATAAAAATTAAAGGAATGGCAATCAAAACATCTCACACCAAGAGGTTGAAAATTCAATGCGGCAAATTGCGAATGACACTGTGCGCAGTCAGCCGTTTGATGAGCCCCAAGTAGAGGGAACCTGCTTTGCTGATGAATGGAGTTAATATCTTTAACAATCCAGGTCTGCGGCGAGTGACAATTTTGGCAATCTAATCCAACACTGTTTTGATGAACATCTTTATGGCATGATGCGCATTCCTGTTTTGCTTTTTCAAAAATTAAAGTCGAATGACATGTTCGGCAGTCAATAATATCATGCTGCCCTAATAATTCAAAACCGGTTTCTAAATGGTCGAAAGCCATTTTGTTTTTATCAATCTTCCATGTTTCTGACTGATGGCAGAATGAACAGTCAAGTTTTAGATTATTGCCATGAGGCGACTGAGGAAATAAATATCCCACAGATAAAACAAATACAACTATGAATGACAGGCAGCGCATTTGAAATCTTCTAATTTAAATTTTACAAAAATATTTCCGCTCTCAATAACCGTTTTATGACATTGAGAACAATTCAATTTTTTATGGGCTCCGTCAAGCGAAAACTTAGTTTTATTATGATCAAATTTTACAGGCTTCCAATCGTTAAAAGAATGACAACCTAAGCAGCCGTCTTCTTTTTCTTTAAATTGCGCAAAGTGTACATCTTTGTGGCACGAACTACAATCTTCACCTAACGAAACAAATTTATACTCTTTAACTTTATCAAGATTTTGTTTGTAATGACAGTCGCCGCATTTAACATTTTCATGCTTTCCAAGCAGTTTAAATTCAGTTTTATCATGGTCAAAAGTTATAGTATTCCATGTTTGAGTTGCGTGACATGAAAAGCATTCATTATTGCGCAAATACTTTTCAGTAAGTTCACTACCATGAGAGTTTTTGTGGCAGCTTATGCATTCAATTCCAAGCTGCTTAAATTTCCAATCCTCATCCTTTTTATGGCAGTTCTGACAAGGCTCGGCAAGGTGGCTCCCCGTCAATTGAAATACCGTTTGATTATGTCTGCTTATTGTGTAAAGTGACGGTTTGAATCCAAACTCATTGTGGCATGAAGAACAGTCCTCTATTTTGCCATCTTTGATGAATTGCCCTTTGTGGTAATCAACATGACAATCGATGCACTGCTGGTATTTTAATTTTGTGGTTAAATTTTCTTTATGGCACTGATTGCATTGAACAGATTGATGTTTCCCTATAAGCTGGAAATTTGTTTTGCTATGATCAAATGATTGTTGATTGATATTTTTAAAAGAGACGGTGGAGTGACAAGTTTTACAATCATTACCAAACTTACCCTGATGCACATCTTTATGACACGAAGTACATGAGGCAAACTCAAGCGGTTTAAATACTTGAAAATCTTTCCCTTTTCTTTTTTCAAGTTTATGGCAGCTAACGCATGCTGTTTTTATATGCGCTCCCGTAAGCTTAAATGCTGCTTCACTATGATTAAACTTTTTCGCAGGATTAAATGATTCAGTATTATGACATGAAAAACAATCTGTCCCGAGAGTACCTTGATGATTATCTTCATGACATGATGAACACTCGCCGCTTAAGCCAAGATAAGTTTTCGATCTTTTTTTGAGTTCGGAATCTTTAATATTTTTACTTTGATGACAATCCTTGCATTCGGTCTTTTCATGCTTACCGTTAAGCTTAAAAGATGTTTTGGAATGATCAAATTTGTTCGGATCAAAATTTATTATTCTAAAATTTCGCCCGTGGTGTTCGCTGTGACAGCTCCAGCAATTTTTTCCTTTTACATCACCCGTTGCGTGATAACCGCTTTTGCTTTTAATTAATTTGTTGATTTCAGTATGGCAGTCGAGACATTTAGAATTATAAACCTGTTCACCAAGCACATGGCATTTAGTGCAGTTACTTAGTCCCTCAAGCTTCGAGTGCGCTTTCGTCAAATCGCCCGGCGATATTTGTGCTAATGTTGAACTCGCAAAAAGAACAACTGTCAGGAGGATGAGAAATATTAATCCATTTAATTTAGAACCGGAAATAGTATTCACTTTAATTTTATTATCAATAACAGTAGATAATATAACATATTAGGGACAAAGATGATCTCTAATGAAAGCAAGCGATAGTATCCGTATTAATCTGTTAGTTACCTGAGAAGAATATCATCAATAAAGATATTCCCAAAATCTATTTTTTAGAATACGATGGATATAAGGGCATCTCTAATCCGTTAGTTAACGGACAAAATCAATTGTCATTGCGAACGAGTCTTCGGGTGAAGCAATCTGATTCATTTTTTGAGATTGCTTCGTTCCTCGCAATGACCAAATGACTGTCATTGCGAACGGGTCTTCGAGCGAAGCTATCTGATTCATTTGCTGAGATTGCTTTCCCGCATGCGTGATTAGCTAACGGACAATGACACTTTGTTTTTAGAGATGCCTATAAGTTAATTCTAAAAGCTTCATACATGCATTCTTCATACAATCACGTTTCAGTTTAATGTAAATCATCGTTATGCTTGGTTATTAAACTTAGGCAGCGGGCTTATGTACAGAGATTATTACTTCTTCATTAGCTTAAATGCGTGTGTCCAATTGTTGAACTTAAATCCATATTGAATCCATAACATTGCAAATGTTTCAAGCCAATATGACTGTGAAATGCCGCCCATATCAATAACACTCTTCCAGCCTAATTGTGCACCTAATCTCAAAACTTGATGTTTTGCTTCTTCGTCATTGCCGGCAATAAATAAATCGGGATCGCCGCCTTCTTCTCTAACCGGGCTAATCATTATATATGCGCTTATTGTATTAAATGCTTTCACCACTTTTGTATCAGGCAGCCAATTCTGAATTTGCTCTCCTCCGGAATTTCCAATTTCGACTGCAAATTTTGGCGGAACACCCTGAGAAAAATCAAGCGGATTTGTAACATCAATTAATATTTTATTTTTCAAATTATCTTCCCCAGCCGATTCAATCGCCGGTTTTGTTCCGCTCCACAACGTTGCAAGTATTATAACTTCTCCGTAAACAGCCGCTTCAGCAAAGCTTCCTACAGAGGCGTTTTCTCCAGCTTTCTCTAACCACTCATTAAGTTTTGAAGTATCTCCCGTTCCAATCTTTACCTCATGTCCGGCTTTTAAAAAACCAAATCCCAACTGCTGCCCAACAACTCCTGAACCGATAATTCCGATTTTCATAACTACTCCTATAAGTTTATAAATTTGCTGCTGATATTACTTTGTTTTCTTTAAAAAAACAAAACCCCTAAGAAAGAATTTTCAAAGGGGTTAAGCGTTTTAATTTATGCGATGTTAGAAACGCAAACCGAGTGAAATGTATTGAACATTTTTCAGTCTGCCAAAATCTTCATAAGCATAATCAAGTTTTACTTTGATTGATTCAATCAATCTATAGTTTATGCCTACTCCGAGAGTTAATCCCTGTTCGCCGTCTTTTTCAAATAAAGATTTATATCCGCCGCGAACAAAAAATATTTCATTCCAGGTATACTCCAAACCGCTGTTTACATATTCCGAGTTATCATTTGGATGAACTGCATCAACAGCAAGTGTTAAGCGGTGTTCAGTTTCTTTAATCGCATCAACTGCAAAGCCAATGCGGAAAAGCAGTGGAAGTTCAAATTCTTCAAGCTGTAAATCAGTATTGATAACATTACCTTCGCCGGCACCAACAGTTGTAACGACAAGAATATCGCGCCCACTAAGTCTCATCTTTGGACCGAAGTTAGAAATGCTTGCAGCTAACCTGAATTGATTCAAAAAAGGAATAGTATAAATAGTCCCGATATCGAAAGCAAAACCGATTGCATTTTCATTCCATATATATTCATTTATATATTTTGCATTAAAACCGATTGCAAATTCTTCAGTTAGATTTCGCGCGTATGAAAGCCCTATTACAACAGCGCCGGCTGTAAACAATTCGCCGGTTCCTTCGGGCTGTTCGAGTGTACGGATCATCATATCACCCATTGACATGATTGATACGAAGGTACCAAGCGTTCCGAATCCGCTTATATCCATCGCAAAGCCTGCATAATCAAGATTAACATCACTAATCCAATCAACATGATTAAAATATGCTTCGCGCGAATACATTTTTGCAAGTCCCGCAGGATTCCAATACATCGAATTAATATCATCTGCTAAAGCGGTAAATGCGCCGCCCATGCCTATAGCGCGGGGTCCAACGCCAATCTTTAAAAACTGCGCTGCAGTAGTCCCCGATTTATTTAACTGAGCGCCGCCAATTTGTGCATGTATTAAACCGGCAAACAGTAAGCAGGCTGTAATTAGAAATGTTCTGAAAAACTTCATTGATATCTCCTTCTCAAAAACAGAATGCAAAA
>Ga0210009_1002224_pt1 | contig 14665 bp, 16 predicted proteins | sample CryGeyCG2114_065_FD_185457 | JGI IMG/M metagenome (GOLD analysis project Ga0210009, IMG submission 185457) | Groundwater microbial communities from aquifer - Crystal Geyser CG12_big_fil_rev_8/21/14_0.65 (SPAdes) (version 2) | ecosystem: Environmental > Aquatic > Deep subsurface > Groundwater ... | reverse complement strand
TATTCGCTGTCTGATATCTTGAGAGAAGAGGCAGGGCGCAGAAAAATAGAGCCGTCGCGCGAAAACCTGATAAAGCTAGGCAATGAATTGAGAAAAGAAAAAGGCGCCTCTGTGCTGGCAGATCTTGCTGTAAAAAAGATTAAAGATAAAAAAGACTGCGTAGTTGATTCCATAAGGAACCCTTTTGAAATAAAGGCCTTGAGAAAATTAAAAGGCTTTACGCTGATAGGAATAGATGCTCCGGCGGAAATCAGGTTCAGGCGGGCCATGGAGAGAAAAAGGCATGGGGATCCCGAAACAATAGAAGATTTTATAGAAAAAGAAAAAAAAGAAAACACGCAGAGTTCTACAAGTCAACAGCTGGAAAATTGCCTGAAATCAGCTGATATTTTAATCGCAAATAACTCCAGCCTGGAGGATCTTCATAAAAAAATAGATGAAAAAACCGCAAAAATTCAAAAGACCTGAATGGGATGAATATTTTTTAAAGATGTCGTACCTCGTGGCTGAGCGTTCCACATGCCTGAGGCATCATGTAGGCGCGGTCATCGTAAGGGATAAGAGAATACTTACGACCGGCTATAACGGGGCTGCGAGAGGCGTAAAGGACTGCATGGAATTAGGCTGCTTGAGGGATGAAAAAGGCATTCCTTCCGGCGAAAGGCATGAGATATGCAGGGCAATACACGCGGAACAGAATGCAATAATACAGGCAGGGCTCCACGGAATAAACATCAGCGACAGCATAATATATTGCACTCATTCTCCGTGCATACTTTGCGCAAAAATGATAGTGAACGCGCGGATAAAAAAATTCGTCACATGCGGCCAGTATGCGGATAGAAGCTTTGAGGCATTATTTAAAGAGGCTGGGGTGGAGTACAGAAAAATAGATGCCCCTAAACTCGGGATAACACAATTAAACTAAAGGTGTTCCAATGAGAGAAAAAAGGCGCTTCATAAGATTTGATATAGCCTTAAAGGTTTCTTACGTTGTCCAAAAAGACCCCAGGGCAGAAAAAATCGGAACCACCAAAGACATAAGCGCCCAGGGCATGCAGCTATTAACCGGCGACAAGCTGGAAACAGGGGATAAGGTTAGTTTGAAGATATTTGTGCCGGAAGCGCTTAATCCTGCCCATATGAAAGGCGTCGTGGTCTGGTCAATAGAATCAGGTTCTTCCAAAAGTCATTCCTACAGCTCAGGCATTGATTTCGAAAAAATAGAAGAAGACAATAAAAATACCTTTTTGAAATTTTTGTGCGATCTCATGTACGCTAAAATAGGGGAAAAGAAGGAAAAATAAACCATGTCATTGCGAGGAGCGAAGCGACGAAGCAATCTCATAATATTATTTTTGTTCCCATTTTTATTTCTCTCCGGCTGCGCCACGCTATACAACCCTGCGACTGAAAAAAAAGAACTCGTTTTTATCACTACGCCTATGGAGGTAGCGCTTGGCAAAAATACGGCAATGCAAGTGGCCAAGCAGTACACTTTTATAAAAGACCCTCAGCAGGCAAATAGGGTCACAGAGATAGGCGAAAAGGTCGCTAAGGTGTCGGACAGGACTGATCTCAAATACCATTTTGCCGTGGTTAGCGACAAAGAAATCAATGCCTTTACAATGCCGGGCGGATATATTTATATAAATTCCGGCCTTCTCGAAATAACAAACGATGACGAGCTGGCATGCGTAATAGGCCATGAAATAGGCCATGTTGCAGCAAGGCATATTGCTAAAAAATTGCAGGCACAGCTAGGCTATGACATCCTTATGAATATAGCTTTACAAAATGCAAGCGTCAGGCAAATGCGGCAAGCCATAAACCTTACGTTTAATCTTGCTACGCTCGGATATTCAAGAGAAGACGAGCTTCTTTCGGACAGGCTTGGCGCAAAATATGCTTACAAAGCAGGTTATGACCCTTACGCAATGGTCACTTTCTTAAAAAAATTACAAGCAAAAGATAAAAGCGATATGGGGCCTGTTTTTTTACGAAGCCACCCTTACACATCCCAGAGAATTCAGCTCATGGAAAAAGCAATGCCGTCTATAATATCCAAAGCAGATGCCGGCAAAATCGCCAAAAATAGCCCTGAGCTCCAGACGGCATCTAACTCTATTGAAGGCGGCCCTAAAGACCGATCGCAAACAAGAGTCATGTGCCAAAAATGCAGGCGGATATTTCCCGGAACCGTTAACTATTGTCCATATGATGGGACGAAACTTGGTCCCTAACAAAGGGAGGTGTGTTCTATGCTTGCCGAAAACGATAACAGGGTGTTTGAAAGAGTAAGCGGAGAACTTGCAATAAGGTACAGCCCGCAGGGTACTGACGGAGAATTTTGCAGCACTACCAAGAACATAAGCGGCGGAGGAATAAGAATGCCTTTATTAAAAAAGCTGAAGCCTGGCGCAACCCTGGACCTGGAGATATTTAAGCACAATACGGACATGGCTTTCAGGTGCATGGGCAGGGTAATGTGGATATGGGACGCCCCGCAAAACACAAACCAGGATCATGTTTTTGAGGCGGGCGTAAAATTCCTTAACCCGGATCTTCTTTATATCGGAAAACTTATAGAATCCTTGGGAAAAAGCAGCATATTGGTGTGATAATATGAAGCTATTAAAAAAACTGTTTGAGTTTAAAAAAGATACTGATTTTATCAACGACCGCCGTGATTCCAAAAGATACGACATGGCGCTGAAATTGAATTACGCCTATCCTGAAATAAATTCTTCCGGGGAAAGCTTTACGAAAAATATATCCAGGCACGGCTTGAGGTTTCCTGTAAATTCAAAGCTTCCCAAAGGTTCGATTTTGGATATAAAGATAGAAGACCCGAACAGCGATAAATCCATGCTGTTAAAGGGCAGGGTAGCCTGGCTTGAAGAATTTTCAGGAGAAGAAGATTCTGAGCCCGTCAGATATGAAACAGGCGTAAGTCTTTTAAAAAGAACCCTTTTTTAAACTTACTGTTAACAACGCTATGATGTTACAAACAAAGCCGGGTTTATTTAAGTTCCTGGAAGCTGCCATTATTATTATGGTAAGCATCCTTATAGTAACGAATCTGCTGTATATAAAGGACGCCTGCTCCAGTAAACAGTGCATATTTACTAATTTACTGACCATAATACTCCTCGTATGGGCTACTGCCTTCTGGATTATGGTAGTAAGACACTCAGATAAAAAATAGTGCTATTCATATCTTATAATATTTCCGGTTTCCGTAATTTTTTATTGCTTTTCATACCTACGTTAATCTTTCTTGGGCTTTACGCGATTTACAAAAATCATAGAGTTCGAACCTTTATCTCAATTTTTATAATCCTCTATGCCGCATGTTTTTTTATATACCTCTTTTTTATTATAAGATTTATCTCCTAAAGGACAGCTGATGAATGACAGCTTGATAGTAATAGTGGACGATGACCAGGATATGGTTGAATCTATAAGTTCCAGCATCAGGTCAGAAGGATGCCGGGTCAGGGGATTTTCCTGCGCAGAAGATTTATTCAAGTTTTTAGATAATGAAAAGCCGGATCTCATTCTTCTGGATGTGATGCTTCCCGGGATTAGCGGATTTGATGTATGCAAAAGCTTGAAAAAGAAAGATAGGTTTTCTTCCATCCCTATAATCATGTTATCCGGAAAAGATACGGAAAAAGACAAGGTCCTTGGTTTAGACGCGGGGTCAGACGATTATATCGCTAAACCCTGTTCAATCAACGAAATAAAAGCCAGGATAAGAGCTGTCCTGAGGAGGCGCGGCACAGCAGGAAATGAAGATAAAAAGATTCATATAGGGGATATGGTCGTAATGGACCTACAGAAATACGAAGTTAGCGTAGAGGGGCAAAAAACGCGGCTTACCCCTACAGAATTTAAAATCCTGGAGTGCCTTTCTTCAAGAAAAGGCGTTGTGTTCACCAGAAAAAGGATACTTGAGTTTTTGTGGGGAGAAGAAAAGATTGTCATAGACAGGACAATAGATGTGCACGTAAGGCACTTGAGGAAGAAATTAGGCAAGGCAGAAAAGTTCATAAAAAATGTAAGAGGCCTGGGGTACAAGATAGAAGAGGACCTCTCGTAAATATTCCGCAGTTCATCCTTTCCTTACAACCCTAAATTAACCCTAAATTAACCGTAAGTTAACACTATATTAACCGACAGGGTGTATGCTTTAGGTAGGTGAGAGATATGACTAAAGCGCACGCTTTATATAAAAGAATAGCGATTGTGACTGCGATCCTTATTGCCGCTATATTTTTTATGCGCGTAGATAATTGCGCCGCAAGCGATATCTCTATAAAAAGCGCCATGAAAGTGCACGTAATGGGAGGTTACGTTATTTTGATAAATTATGAGACCTATGACAAATGGATAGACGGGGTTCTTTTTAAGGTGCATTGCAAATTTGAAAAAAAAGATTTCACGTTCACCAGCAGTTCTATCAGCAATATTGAACGCGGCTGGCATAAAACTCAGATAGCTATCGCTGATGTTATAAAGAAAAGATACGGCTCTTTGAGGAGCTATGAAGTTGAACTTTACAAAAACGGGGTACTGGTAGACAGCAAGAAGTATCTCTAAAAAGGCGGCAGGTCATGGCGAGCTTATTGATAATAGAAGATGATTTAACTACCTGTGATTTTTTGAGGTCTTTTTTCACTCAAAAAGGCTATAAGGCCTTTGTAGCCAATGACGGAGAGCAGGGGCTTCTGATTGTAAAGGAAAAGAAGCCTGACGTAATACTCTTGGATATAAGAATGCCTGACCTTTCAGGGCTGGAGGTTTTACAGAAGATAAAAGAAATAGACAAAAATGCAAAGGTTATTATGATGACCGCTGTCAATGACGGCTTTGTAATTGAAATGGCCATGAAATACGGGGCAATAGATTATATCACCAAGCCTTTCAGCCTGGAATGGCTGGAAAAAGACGTCCTCTTGAAAACATTGGAAAAAATCCTTTAAATCCCGCCAAAACACATAAGAGATTGAAAATAAAAGAACTATATGGTATACTTATATATAATGATAAACTTTAGAAAAGTATTTATTATAAGGACTTTTTCACTAGTCCTGTGCGCTTTATTATCATGTCAAACCATAGTTTTTGCCGCGCCTATTTCTTGTGCCCTTAGAATACCTCTTGGTTTTGATACGAATAAGCGACTTTCCAAGACTATGCTTATAGATCTTCTTATTAATCATTTTAAAACCGTCTCTATGGACAGCCAGGACATGAAAATAATGCAGTCGCTTTCAGATGAGATTCAAGAGGAAGATACATGGAAAAAATTTATTACTGATGAGGAATTCAGGAACGATGTATTATTTGCTATTATTATAGAATTGCCTAAAGACGTGCAGGAATTATGGGATATATCCGATACCTTGAGTTTAAGTGAGAGGGATATAGCCTGGTTTATCGACAAAGTGTATGAAGGACTAAACCAATCCAGCATATCCTTGCCAGGAATACCTGAAAAAATAGAGGCAAAGCTCTCTAAATATTTTATTGCAAACAATGTAAAAAAACTTGGCCTGGGAAGCTCTATAGACAAGCAGCTAAAAAGCCTGATCAGGGACAAGCTTCCGAAGGATTTAATATCAAGCGTGGAATGGAAAATCAGGTTAATCGGGTCAGATGCTAAAAATACCTCTTTTCTGATAACACTTTTGAAGGAAAAGGATTGTTTCGGGGATATCTTTAAACCTGCGCTAAGTTTACTTTTATATTTATACCAATCCGAAAAAAAATCTAAAATTGAAGAAATGTTGAAAGCCCGCAGGAAACATGAGTTTGAAATTATTTTTCAGAATCAACGCTTTGATGAAATGCCTGATATCGTGTCCGCCATGGCCACAAAAGAGATAATTAAACAGGTTGAAGAGCTGAAGCCTATGAGGTTAGAAATACCTATCATGCAAACAGGGGATGGAAGCTACCCGTATTTATCCGGTAGAATAGCCGTTCAAAAGGCTCAACAGAATATACAGCTGCTGGATTACCTTCTAGGCCTGGACGAGGAAACCGTGCCTAGTGTTTTAAATAAAGTTGCCTTTGATATAAATAGCTCTTTATCCCCTAAATCAGAAAGAATCAGGGCGATAAGAGATTACAGGGAGATGTATTTAAAAATCTACCCTGTGGATCAAAATGAAGAAGAATTGATCAGAATGAGCCTGGCCGTATTAAAAAAATTATACCTATTACTAAATGAGTATGTGAGACTTCTCAAGGAACTTAAATCTAAAATGAAAGAAAGAGGGGACATATTTCAAGAGATAATCATAACCCCGAGATTAGATTATATAAGTAAGATGAAATCTTCCATGCTTGAGGCGTTCAAAAAAACAGAAAAGCTTTATGAAGATAAAGATTACGAAGGCGCAAGGCAAAAGGCCCTTGCTTTATATAAAACGGAGCTCTATAAAAAGCTATTCAGCAATTCATATCCGACGGTTATAACTGTAGATTTTATAGACCTGCTAAAAGAAGAGGCTAATGACCATGACATACAGGACATATTAAAACGCCTTAATGAGATAGACTTTGGCAGCTGTAGATTGATAGAATTCATTACTACGGCCCTATCTGAAAAATATTCTGTTTTAAGATATCCCTATATCTATGATTTTGATAACATCTTTTTATTTGGAAAAACTGAAAACCCATGGGAGAATCTTGGGCAGCATTTCAAAGAAAAAGAAAACGTAGACATTTCCGGAATAGAAAGAATCTCCAAAAGTAACCCCAGGGCTGTGAATCTTATTGCTTTTGGAGAAATCATAGAAATAATGCTGTATGAATTATTAAAAAACGCTATAACAAACGCGAGATTCGACCCAAAAGCTAGAAAACTTAAAGGCGAGATTCAGGAAAATTTTGAAGATACTCCTGATGGTTATTGCTATACCATGGAAGATAATAACGCCGGGATACCGATGGATAGACTAAGGTCTATATTTAATATATGCGTGTCCTACACAAGATTTGATCCGAACAAGCCAAGATATAAAGAATTCGCGGGGCTGGGCATAGGTCTTGCGAAGGTATTGGCTATAGTGGATATGTACGGAGGAACCCTCAGGGTCATAAGCCGCGTGGATGGAAAAGAGGCGTATGAATTAACTTATGAAAAGGGGAATTTTTCCAGCGTTACGCTATCTGAGAAAAATGATGAGCTGCAATATCCTACAGGAACTAAATTTTTCATCACGTTCCCTTATTCTGCTATTGACCTGGATCAGGTATTACCTGGCAAAAACCGGAGAGCGAATGGGTATTTACCTCTGGTCACAAACAATAAAAAGAAAGTTAACCGGCTTACTTCGAATCAAGTCCCGAGAGGACCTTTTAGAATTAGAGGTACTGATATTTTATGCTACGCTGACGAAGTAAGCGGCCGCGATAAAATCAAAGAGATTCTGCAAAAATGGTTTTCCGGCAACGCAGGCAGGGATTTTGCCATAGAACAGTGGGAGGTTTTAATGCGCAATTATCCTGATGGATATCTGGCAAAATTGGAGACTGAGGCAGGAAAGGTCTTAGGGCTTGCATTTGTCCGTAAAATCCATAATTTCATGTTTTCCATAAATAAGCGCGCAGGCGAAGAAAATATCGGCCCTGTTTATTTTCTTGATCAGATGGAAATAATAAAAGAATACCGGGATCTTGGTCTGGGAGAGATTTTAATGGCTAAAGTCGTAGAAAAAGCGCTGAATGATGCTGATATAAAAGACAAAATATTGATGACCGAACCGGCTACGAGAGGGCAGAAAAGCTCAGATAACTTCTTTAATAAGATAGGTGGTATACCTATGAATATCATAGAGGAGGACTTGCTTGACGATGAAACAGAATGGCAGACGAGACACTATGTTTTTCATAGAGCAACGTGTGAAAGCATCCTCGATAAGGCAAGAAGCCATATTGCGCCTGTACAGTTAAACCTTTTTGAAAACATGACAGAAGCCGCAAATGCTTCTTTATAAGCTTCTGCTTATTCCTGTTTTTATACTATAATAACGATATGCAAATTGAAGCATTATTCTTAGGCGGTACGTCGATAGACCTTATTCAAGATAGACAGAAGAGAAGAAGGGAGTCTGTTTCTGTTGGCGGATCTATAACAAATTCCGCTATTATTGCGGCTAAGTTAGGACTAAAAACAGGGCTTTTAAGTAAAATCGGCAAAGACTCTTTTGGCAATTTCGCTATAGGTTTTTTAAAGTCCTGTAAAATAAACATTAGCGGCATCATGCAGGATTCAAACATTCGTACGCCGCTTGCAATAGCCAAGATTGACAAATCCGGAATCGCAAAATACACCTTTTATAAAAACTCTCCTAAAGACTCAATGGTCCCTATAAAAAATACCCCAAAAGATTTACTCAATACCTGCAAAGTTTTTCACACCGGCTCAAGTTATTCTTATCAGAAAGAAACCTTTGAGGAAACCTTAAAATTTATCAAATATCTTAAAAAAAGAGGCGTTTTTATCTCTTACGATCCAAACATACGGCCTGGCACTATAAAGCATAAAAACGAGGTCAAAAATAGGGTTTTAAAGCTCTTAAAACTGGCTAATTTGGCTAAACTTAGCGAAGTTGACCTGGAATATCTAACCGGCTCAAAAACCCCTGAAAAAGGCCTTAAAATGCTTAAAAAACGCCTTAAATGTGAGGTAATCCTGACTCTAGGTGCAAAAGGTTCCATGTCATTGCGAGGAGCGAAGCGACGAAGCAATCTTGTTAAAATCCCTGCTTTTAAGGTCAAAATAGCCGACACGATAGGCGCGGGAGACGCTTTTACAGCAGGGCTCATTTATAGGCTGATAAAGCAGGGGAGAGCTGATTTTTTCTCCGGCATAAAGCCTAATATGACGTTTGCTACAGCGGTTTCCGCCCTGATCTGCGCCAAAAAAGGCGCAAACAAGGGATTAAAAGATAAAAAACAGGTAAATTTGTTTATAGACAAACATCGAGATTACTATGCTGCGCTTTAAAAAAATCTCAGATCTTAAAATAACTATTTTGGTCCCGCTAACGGCATGCCTGTTGTTATTAAGCGGCGTCGCTTATCCAGCTTCGCATCCTGGATTCTCTCTCAGGGTGCCAGTTGCGGAAAATACTTACGCGCGCATCTTAGAAACAATAGAAAAACAGCTGCAAGAATACCCATCAAGGAATAAAAAACCTTATCTCACTGTCTGGGTAGTATGCAACCAGAACAGGGAAAGAAGTCCCATAGTCGCATCTATTATCAATAGCAATATCCCTGAAAACCTGAAAAAATACTTCAAGATCGAAAGTTACGGTCTTAAGGTAAAAGATGACCTTTATGTAGATGAGGCTGTTTCACGCGATAGGTTCCTAAAAAGACATGCGCCTTTGCAGATACCCTACGAAGAGGCTGCCAGCGCTGATCTGATACTGGTTATGACAGAAGAACAGAGAAAAACTATTGTCGAAAAAGGCGTCCCCAAAAACAAAGTTAAATTGGTCCTGGACAATGAAAATCTCCATATTGTATACAGTGAAAATAAAACATACGATGATTTTAGAGAAAAAATCAAAACAAACATAGGCGCGGTTATGCTGCCTGTTTTCTCCGCTTACAGCAAAAAAATACAGGAGGGGGTAGAAAAAATCAAAAAGAAAAAAGCTTTATCTTTAAAAACAAGCATTTAAGAGGGCCATAAACGGTGAAAACGGAAGTTCGGAAGAAATCTGTTGAAATAAATTCTCTCTCATGATATAATTATTTCACAATAAATGCCAACCCAACAAAGCCTTTTATAACCCAAAGGAAAGGCTATTTTTTTGAGTGGATTATGATAAAGTTTAAAAAACCATTAACTATTAAGACAGCGTCTATCATTTTAAGCATCCTATTCTTATGCAATGCCTCGCTATACGCTCATCCTGTTTCAAAAGATTCTTTAAGAGTGCCGTCCGGAGACTATGGGCGCCTTGGAAAATCTTTAATTGAAATTACAACGCAGGAAAGATTATCCAGGATAGAAGAAAGGTTAGACAAAATACTGAAAGATAAAAAACAACCTTTGAGTGATTGGACAAGAGATAAGATAATACGGTTTAGCATGTTTCCGTTAATCAGCAGGATGACAAGCTGGTTCCTTAGAAATCTGGGGGATAAGCCTTCTATGAGGCGCGGGTTTTCTTCTGTCATGCCTTTTGTTAAATGGCTTTGCCAAAGATTCCTTTTAACCATAGACATGGAAGACGGGGCTAAGTTTGGGCAGGAAATGGAAAAAGTGGTGGCTTTCGTTAAAGATAAGCGGGAAAACGGCATGAGCGTTACCCTGGATAATGTCGGAGACGCTGCATTGTCAGAAAAATCAGCGGAAGACTATAAGCAGTTCTACATAAAAGTGATTGACTACCTGGGCAAGAGAAATGATGTCCGGGAAATCAATCTTTCTCTTAAGTTTTCTGCGCTATGCTATGAGTTTGATAAATCCATAGAAAATGACCGAAAGGGCGAAAAAGTCGCGAAAGTCAAGCAGGCCCTGATAGATATTTTAAGAGAAGCGCGTTCTATAGAAGGGAAGAAGATATTTGTGCGCATTGATATGGAAGAATACGCGCTTAGAGACATAACCGTAGCTATATTTAAGGAAGTGATAGATGAAAATCCGGGTCTGGCAATAGACAAAGAAGGCAACCTGCGATTAGGCATTGTTATCCAGGGTTATTTGAGAGATTCGAATAGGACTCTTAACGAATTCTTAGATTGGGCAAAAAAAAATGGGCTATCGCGTGCCTATAAGGCTCGTTAAAGGGGCATATGATAAATACGAGAAGGAGTTGGCCAGAAAACGCGGGCACAGAAGTCCGGTCTTTGATAATAAGGTATCCACAGATGCCAATTATGAATCATTAAGCGAATTTCTCATTGTTAATAAAGAATATTTCCGGCCTGTCTTTGCGACGCATAATATGAAGTCTATGGCCAGGGTAATGGCATTGGCAGAGCGTTATGGGCTTGAAAAATCCGAGCTTGAGTTCCAGATGCTGCTTGGTATGGGTAACGAAATAAAACAGGCCATAGTTAGCATGGGATACAGAATGAGGGAATATGTCCCTTCAGGGGCATTGGCAAGGGGGCTTAAATATTCCGGCAGGCGGTTTGCCGAGCTTTCCAATAAAGACAATGCCTTAACCAGGACATTAAAAGGAGATTATAGCCACCTTAAGGATGAACCGAAATTTGCAGAAGGAGATTTGCCGGATGATGAAGGTAAGGCCATTGCCTCAAATAAGGAAGATTTTTATATCATAAAAGAAGACACGATAGGCAATGCCCTCATTATAAAGATAGCCTCCATGGACACTTTCGGCGTAGACATTAAAAATACAAGAAACAGTAATGACTTTATCAAGACAGTCAAAAAGCTGAAATTAAGAAAATCGAAATCGCTGGTTGCCATAAACAAGGCGGATTCAAGCATAGCAGGCTATCTTTTATATGAGCCGACAGGGAATAAAGCGATCTATCAACAAAGAATTTATGTAAACAACAAAGACAGAGGAAACGGGATTTTTAAATTATTTCAGTTATATTGCATCAATAATTTTGATCTAGTAACATTACACTTACAGCTGGATAAGCCCGAAGAAACAGAAGGCGCCATTAGAAAAATCCTTAAAGATTTAGGTTTTATAAATAAGGGCCCCGATTATTTTATTTGGAAAAAACCGCTGCCTGTAAGCGATGCCATAGATTCTTTAAAACTGCGCTTTGACCTTTAGGTAATTGAGGCAGGGCCTTTTTTTGTCTATTAACATAAAGAACTTTTAAAAGAGATTAAGTATATGAGAAAGATCCATAAAATAACTAATATAGCATTAATATTTACGCTCATAGGGGTGTTTTTATGCCAGAATTTAGCTTACGCAGAAAACAACTCATTACGCGTGCCTAGCTCTTTCCAAGACGAAACCAAGGACTTTCCAGGTAAGTTCTTAGAAACCGAAGATAAAATTGCAGCAGATAAATCTGGACATGGCTTCGAAAAGAAACAGAAAAAAGTAATTATTGACATAGAAACAGGTGCCGTCGAGAGAAGTTTTTTTAGATTATCTTCAAAAGAGTTTAGTAAATTACATAAAAAGACCGTAAAGGATTTTAGGCTTAAAGATAACGGGAGGTTATTCATAGGGGCAAAGTCATGGGCTACATTTACCAAATACCCCAGTCATCAGATCGAGATAGATGTCGAGCATGGAGTAATAACTGAGGTCAGGGTCTATGATGAAAAAGGGCAACTCATCAAAGAAAAAGACAGCCCTAATCCTGATAGAAGAGCCGGCCATCATAGATTTTCCATAATAATAGATAAGGCTACAGGTAACTATGAAGACAGTTTTCATGATACTCTAGTTTCAGACAGATTTAAGAAGTTACATGGAAAGACCATAAAGGGTTTTAGGCTTAACGATGTTGGTGTTTTATCTATAGGTGGAAAGCCGCGGGCAAAACTTTCCAACTATCCTAACCATCTGGTAGAAATAGATCTTGAGCATGGAGTAATAACTGAGGTCAGGGTCTATGATGAAAAAGGGCAACTCATCAAAGAAAAAGACAGCCCTAATCCTGATAGAAGAGCCGGCCATCATAGATTTTCCATAATAATAGATAAGGCTACAGGTAACTATGAAGACAGTTTTCGTAAGGCTTTAGTTTCGGCTAAACTTAAGAAATTACATAAAAAAACCATAAAGGGTTTTAGGCTTGACGATGTTGGTACTTTAACCATAGGGGGAAGTCACTGGACCGAGTTTGCAAAGCATCCTAACCATCTGGTAGAAATAGATCTTGAACGCGGAGTAATAAGTGAAGTTAGGATATATAATGAAAAAGGTGGATTAATAAATTCTTTTCTATTTAAAAAGGTTATAGACGAAGAAAACAGGGCTGTGTTTTCTTTTAGAAACAACTATATCCCAAGTAGAGTCTGGGAGATGTTAAAAAAAACAGGGAAAGCAAGGATTATATGGGGTAAGCTCTCGGAGTGGAATGCAATGAAGGTTAATCGCAAGATGGGTTCAGAATACTTTGATTTTACTTCTGTGGGGGATTTTGCGGGTAAAGACCTTGTGATTCACTTTGAATATGGCAATATTGATAGATTTGAGATTAAGGAAAAAAGGGGAACGATAAAAACCATCTTAGTAGAAGATGTGCAAAAAGAATCCGGGCTGCGCGTGATATCACAGATAAAAACTGCCTTCGAGGTATCTGGTGGTGAAGCAACAAAAGTGATTGCTGTAGACGAAGAAGCGACGAAAAAAGTAACGCTTGGTTTACTAAAAGAAGCGGCTGTAAAAGCCTTAAAAGAAGCGGGCTATAATAATGCGGATAAATTGTGGGACATTCTTATGGAACTGGGTGAAATAGACGATACTGAAGATAATACATCTGAAGAGATTGTAGCAAAGAAGAACGATATAAATCCCAGAGACATCCTTAATGCGGTACAGATCCTTTCCGGGAATAAGATTATAAGAGAGTACTTATTAGGAGTGCGGGACACTGCTGATAAAGCAGCGATCAAATATGACAAATCTCAGCCAGGCCAAACCTTCGCCTCGAATGAGAAAATTAATGCTAAAATCATTAAACTTTTATCTAGTGATAATACCGGGGAAATAGATAGAGGATTAAGGGCGTTAGATGCATTACAAAATCCTGATGATATAGTTAAGATTGTAGATAGCGTATTTGCTGGTAGAGACTTAAGGTTAGAAATTTATGATAAAGTCACTGCGAGAGAAATGCCGGCCATTAGAATTGTTAATATACGGGATGGTGGGGATATTGTAGGCCGATGTCATTTTTTCCCTTCCACGCATAAGCTTCTGGAGTTTTATAGTACAGAAATAGAAAAGGAAGAATTGCGGGGAAAACGACTTTTTCCGCTTATGCTTCACTGGATAATCGCTCATCCTTATTTTCAGACTAGATGTTTTGGCTGGGACATAAGAGCAGACAGAGCTAATGCTAGAGCCGCCAGAGTTTTTTGGTCAAGCAGGTTTGACGATATAAAGATAGTTACCATGGTTAGTAATGAAGAAATAAAGGGCATAGAAGAGATTAATGGCGATAAAATGTTTACAATCACTGGTAAGTTCCCAGAAATTCGCCTCGCCTCGAATCTTTCAATCAATCTTCAAGAGTTAGAAGTCAACCGTAAAAAAGTAAATTCAGGCCTATAATCTCACTCTGCTCCTGGTATTTCTTTTTGACTTATCCCCACTAAAGCGCTATTATATTTAACAAACATAAGGAGGTGTTTCTATGCGACTCTTTTTGCTCGCTATATCCGTATTATGGCTCCTCATAAGACTAACAGCCATCACCAACCCTCTAAAGATCAAAAAACTCTACTCCCGTATGATAACACGCGCAAAAGTACTTTTCTTCTTACCCTTGATAGCAGGCATGCTCTTTCTCTGGGCTCGTCCTCAAAGTCAAGACAAATTCCATAGCAAAAGCCCGACTTTTTTCCATAGTAGTTACGCCTTACCACCCCCTTCCTTTTTAAGATTCTTAGCCCTGTAACTAGGTCCATTTATCTTGATAACCGTAGAATAATGGACAATTCGGTCTAATATAG
>Ga0210009_1002222_pt1 | contig 14685 bp, 14 predicted proteins | sample CryGeyCG2114_065_FD_185457 | JGI IMG/M metagenome (GOLD analysis project Ga0210009, IMG submission 185457) | Groundwater microbial communities from aquifer - Crystal Geyser CG12_big_fil_rev_8/21/14_0.65 (SPAdes) (version 2) | ecosystem: Environmental > Aquatic > Deep subsurface > Groundwater ... | reverse complement strand
AGATAAGTTCGCTTCGCTCTCATTTAAAAATTTCGTAAATTTTTAAAGATTGAAAATCTCAAAGATTTTCAGTATTTTAAAATCTCAAAGATTTTTAAAGATTGAAAATCTCAAAGATTTTCAGTATATTTTAAAATCTGTTGATTTTAAAAACGCACCTGCGGATGCTTCTCTAGTCTGTAGCTCTGTAAATTGTTCATTAAATAGAGAGGAAACTCTCAGTGTGTACGATATATTACTGACTGATAACATCCCCGAAGAGAACCAACGGTCTGGCAGGACTGGACAGGACCTGCAGGTTCCTGTTTTAAACATGCAGGCAAATTCATCCGACCAATAAAATGTAATGTTGATCGGTTTTCTTTGCCTTTTTGTATAAACGATTCAATATTTATTGCCACTTCTCTTGCTCTAAACTGTTCTGTGTGGAGTGAGACAAACACTTTGATTCACAGAACAAAGTAAATATTTATAGGATAAAATATATCGTAAAATTAATTGAATTGTAAAACAGAAAATTCAAAACAGTAAATTTTTTAATTAATCTTAATAATACATCAACAAAATGAATATAACCGCAAGTTATAAGGCAATTGAAGCGAGGAAATTTGTAAGCGCAACAAATTTACAAACAATTCAGATAAGCAGCAAAAGCACTTTAACACATCTTACGAAGGCAGAAAACGGTTTATCTGTGGGATTTGTTTTCGTAAGCAATTATGAGCCGAATATCGGCTTTATAAGAATAGAGGGAGAAATTTATGTTGCAGCAAATCCTGAAGAAACAGATAAGGCACTCATAGAATGGAGGTCCAGTGAAAACAAGCGCCTTCCGCAGGAGATGGCAGAAACAGTTCATAACTCTATAATCTCTAACTGTATGATGGAGACCGCGGTTATTTCAAGAGAGATAAACCTTCCTCCGCCATTTCCAATTCCGCGTGTTCAGCTTGGAAAAGAACAAACAGTTCAGCCGACGGAAATAAACAATAGTGATGCAACAAGGTATATACAATAATATCATAACATCTGTCTTTATTATTTAAATTTCAGTTAAATTTCAATTAAATTTTTATGGACGACAAAGAATATAATGCACTGCTGGAAAGGGCAATGAGCAAACTTCCGCCGATGGCATTAAGGCATGAAAGGTTTGAAATTCCAAAGATATATTCCTTTATAGAGGGCTCAAGAACAATAATAAAAAATTTAAGCGAGATAGCAGGTATTTTGCATCGCCCGCAGGATGAAATTTTTACATTTTTGCTTAAGGAACTGGCATCAAGAGGAGATATAGAGAGGGGAAGGGCAATAATTGAAAGGCCAATGAGAGACGAAATGATAAATAATAAAATAAAAAAATACACAAATGAATTTGTATTGTGCAGGGAATGCGGAAAGCCTGATACAAAAATAGATGTGATTGAAAGACACATAGCATTAAGGTGTATGGCATGTGGCGCGTGGAGATTTGTTAAGAAAATATAAAAATTCTCCAATAACCTTACACAAATAACACAATGGATAAAAATAGTCTCCAATAACCTTACACAAATAACACAATGGATAAAAATAGTCTCCAATAACCTTACACAAATAACACAATGGATAAAAATAGTCTCCAATAACCTTACACAAATAACACAATGGATAAAAATAGTCTCCAATAACCTTACACAAATAACACAATGGATAAAAATAGTCTCCAATAACCTTACACAAATAACACAATGGATAAAAATAGTCTCCAATAACCTTACACAAATAACACAATGGATAAAAATAGTCTCCAATAACCTTACACAAATAACACAATGGATAAAAATAGTCTCCAATAACCTTACACAAATAACACAATGGATAAAAATAGTCTCCAATAACCTTACACAAATAACACAATGGATAAAAAGACAGATATTAACGATATTGATGAAGGAATTAACTGGGGAGGCGGTATGAGCAGTATTCCAAGCACTGAAATTTCGCAGATTTTACAGACAGATATTATCTTACGAATGGAAAATAAGAAATTACATGATGAATTAGACCGGCTGTCTGCAGAAATTAAAAAATTTAAAGACAATGTACAAAAATACCCCCTTCCCGTTGCTAATGTCAGAGATGTGCTTGAAGACGGAAGGGTCCTTGTCTCAATAAATTTTGGACACGAGATAGTAGTAACAAACGCATCTGACAAAAAAGTAGAGTTGTTAGATAAGGTGATGCTGAGGAGTGATTTCGGAGCAATTACAGAAATTTTGCCAAAGTCGCATGAAATTTCACTTATGAATATAGATGAAAAGCCGAATGTAACTTATGCCGATATAGGCGGATTGCTGGAACAAAAGAAAGCAGTAAAGGAGGTTGTTGAATTGCCGCTGAAAAACCCGGAAATTTTTAAAAAGGTAGGAATAAGCCCTCCGAAAGGAATCCTGCTTTATGGTCCTCCGGGAACAGGAAAAACAATGCTCGCCAAAGCAGTCGCAAACGCAACAGATGCAAAATTTATGGAGATAATCGCTTCTGAACTGGCACAAAAATATCTCGGAGAAGGGGCAAAATTAGTCAGGGAAATTTTCAGATACACAAAAGAAAATGCGCCGTGTATATTGTTTATAGATGAGATAGACGGAATTGCTCATTCACGCTCTGGTGAAACATCAGGAGCCGACAGAGAGGTTCAGAGAACGCTTACGCAATTACTTGCCGAAATGGACGGATTTGATCCGTTAGACAGAATTAAAATTATAGGTGCTACTAACAGAATAGATATAATTGATAATGCATTACTTCGTCCGGGAAGATTTGACCGGCTTATTGAGATACCTTTATGTGATTACGAAGGAAGACGTGAAATTTTTAAGATCTATCTGAACAGGATGAATACACTGAATATAGATATTGGCGAATTGGCAAAGACCGAAAATTTAAGCGGGGCACAAATAAACGGAATATGCACTGAGGCAGGACTGAACGCAATAAGGTGTGGAAGGGAATATGTTATTCAGGATGATTTTGCAGGTGCAGTAGAAAAGACAGAAAATAATAAAACAGTCAATAAATATGTGATACCTGTTGTGCAGGAGTTGTATGTGTGAAATTTTGAAAGATTTGAACGTTAAAATAAACCTTCACCGGTAACTCTTGCTTTTCCTCCTGGTTTTGACTCTAAAATTTCAAATTTGTCGCTGAATTTTTCCTTTATCGTTTCTTTATTGTCCGGCAGGCATAAAATATGAACATTCGGACCGGCATCAATTGTGAAATAGCATTCAATTCCGTTCTTCCGCAAATTCCACACTTCCTTCATGATTTTTAATGTCTCTGGCTCCCAGTAAAACAATCCGGAATTCATCATCACGGTGTGCATTGAAATGCAATCTTTTTCAGTATAAGTTCCAAGCGCCTTTAAATTTTTCTCAATTATACCTTTTCTTACGAAATTTAAATTTTCCTGCACTTCGGCAAGCCGTGCATAAAAATAAGGATTAAATTTTTGCATCCCTTTCGTTGAGGAAATTTCTTTTCTTTCATCTCTAATGATAACTATTAAATCATAAATTTCAAAATGTTCCGTGGGTGCAAGTGAGACAGCATAAGAGTCGTCATTGCAGGTTCCCATTGACCATTCTGTAAATCCATCAGGAACAGATCTGCACGCCGAACCGCTTCCAAGTCGTGCCATTATGCTTAATTCCTTTTCGTTTAAATTTAAATTTAAGGAGGATGCACACGCAATTGTTAATGCGGCAAAACCGGATGCCGAAGATGCAATTCCGCATGACATAGGAAAGTTATTCTCACTTACAATCTTTGCCTTTAATGTTGTCTTTGCCAAATTTCTAAATCTGTTCAAATGTTTAACTACTCTTTCCTTTGCTTTTTCTTCAGCAGCATTTTTGTTAATTATTACAATGTCTTCGCCAAAATCGCCAAACTCAACTGTTGTTTTTGTGTATAAATTTCCCAAATTCATTGAAATGCTGTTGTTGAGCGGAATTCTTAACTCTTCATCCTTTTTTCCCCAATATTTTACATAAGCAATATTTGGATGTGCAATTGCTGTTGATTTAAATTTCATTTTAAATTTTGCAGTTTAAATAAATTTTGCAGTTTAAACATTTATAAAATTTTTGTCCTCATCATCATTTAATTAACCAAAACGTATGAAGGTGCAAATCATTGCCCATTACACAAAAATCATATAAGATTCATCTTTTTTAACTTTTCTTCAATGCTTTGTATCGCTTCAAGATGAGCATTTGAACCAGTTGCAAATATTTCGTCAAAAAGATTTTTATAAAAAGACATCCCATTTGTCATATAAGTAATTCCAATAATTCTTTTGTCTTTACCTCCTTTCCACCCTATTAAAGTGTGATGATCACCGATAATACAACTTATGAAGTCATCATGTTCTATATATCTTAATGAAACAGTTGCACAGCGATCTACTAATTCCTCCCAATCTTTTTTAATCTCTTCCCATCCATTTTTTCCGTTCTTTCTCACATATTCAATTATTGCCTCTTCTGTTCTTGGAAGTGAAAATAAATATTCTACATTTATTTCGCCTTTGTTTATTTTTTCAATTAAGGCATTATAATATTCTTTTCTTTCTTTTCCCGCTCTTTCACTCGGAAGAATTAATGCCGGCGTCTTTGCGGCACCTCTAAAAAAATAGGTCTCATTTACTATAATAATTGCCTTCTTATAGAAAGCTTCATTGCCAGATTCTTCTTGAATGATAGTCATTTTAATTACAAAATATTAAATTTAATTACAAATTTAGTTTTTAAAATTAAATAATTTAAAAATTTCTGAAAATTTTAAAAGCGTTTCTTTTAATGATAATTCGTCATTATAATTTCTATTAAAAAGTTCCATGATTGTTATGATTGTTTCTGAATTATGCACATTTTGCACATATATTTTATCTTTACTTGTGGGTTTCCACCATATTATCGCTTCATTTGAATTTTCACCAAAAACAATTCCTTCATCTATAGATGGTGTTTGTAAAATACTTCCGAAAGGAACAATTAATTTTACATAAGGTTTTCCAAGCAACATATTCATATCTTTTAACAGTATATCCTTTAACAAGTCCTTATTTGGATTATCTGATGTTAGCATATTATTCATTTTTTCTATTGTTGGATTCAAACAAAATAAGAGAAAGATGTTTTTATCATTTTTTATTGTATTGTCAAGCAATTTTACAACTTTATCCATATACCCATAACTTAAGCAACTAACAGGAGCCACGGGAGAATAAAAGTAAATTCTCTTATTTTTATTGATTATCTCTCCAATATTTTTTACAAACGCAGATTCTTCCACAAGATTTACTTTTTGATTGCCTTGCACGCGATTTTCGTATAAGCAAGGAAGAATCGCGCCAATTTTGCTTGTTACTTCCTCTTTTTTTTCAAAAGGATATTTCGACAATCGGTGAATATATGCCAATTCTTTTGGAATAATAGATCCGGACATTTCTACGATTAATATTTTTTTACCCATTTCTTTTGCTGCCGCAGTTTCTTCTTTTAACTCCTGACTTATTTCCCACGCGGTTGGAGTGAGAATAAGAATGAAATAATCTGTTTCTTTTATTTTCTCATATCTGTACTTTCTTTCATTATCCTCTCCTGATGGTATATCTAAATCAACAAATGCTTCTACACTAAAATTTTTTGGAATCTGCTTATTCCATTTGTAAAAAAAGTTTTTTAAATGTTCTGCTATATCTCTTCCTGTTGTTGTTTCATACGCAATAAAAAATTTTAGTTTTTGGTCATCTAAATTTTTCATTTTTTTGGGAAATATAGTGAATTTTTGGTGCTGGCCCACTAAAATTGGGATAATTATTATATTTGTTTTTTTTTTTACTAATATTTTTATAAGTTATAGGACTTACTTATATTATTTTGTAAATGAACATAAAAAGTCAAGAATTCATATTTGTTTTGTGTAGGTCTTGTAATGTTTAAAATTAAATTTATAATATCCAATTTTAATTTTTAAGCAGATTTTTAAAAAATATCTCACAAATTAATTATCCCAATTTAAAGGGATGAGTACCGAATTTTTCAACTTTCGATTATTTATTTTGAACATTAATATTATATATTATGATTTGAAGAATAAATATATGGATAAAAACAATATTATCAAAAGATGTCAAAATGACTATAATTGGGTTAATAGTAAATTTTAATAATCAAACAAAATTAATAATTATTGCTGACAATAAAACAATTACTTATCTGAGTGAAATGATTTAATTCTTACAATTAACGCGATTTTGAGCCACACGTTAAAACTTCTTATCCTTGAATTCTGCCTTTGTTTTTGTCCATAAATTTCCCACATTCATTGAAATGTTGTTGTTGAGTGGAATTCTTAAATTTTCATCCCTTTTCCCCAGTATTTGACAAAGGCAATATTCGGATGTGCTATTGCCGTTGATTTAAATTTCATTTTGAAAATACCCCCTAAATAGTTACAATTCTTTCTTTTAAATCATTCAACGCATCTTCGCAGACAACAGATGTTTTTCCTTCACTTTTCATCTTTTCATAAGTCCCTTTCCCCAATAAATTTTTAAAATTTAAATGCAATTCTTCACAAGTCAATCTTAACGCACCATAACTTTCTGTATATTTCAGAAAACAAAAAATTTCCTTATATTTTTGCGATTGCAGATACATCTTTATTCTTTCCTTTGTCACTTCAATGTACCTTTTTTTTATAAATTCGTTCTCCAGCTTTTCGTCCCAGTTGTAAGCGTTGAACGGATAAAAATTTTCAAACTCTCTCGGAATTACTCCCGGATTTGAAATCATAACCTGATGAATGGCAACATATTTACCTTCCTCTAACCTTCTTAAAATATCCAAAATTTTTTTATGTGTTTCCGATTTGGAATACGGCTTCTTTGCGGAACACGGCAAAAACAAAATGACATCCTTGCCTGCTGGTTTTTTATACCACCTCTGCAAATAATCCTGCCAGACCTCAAAGTAAGGGTGCGTTAAAAATTCCTCTCCCACACCGTCTAAAATTTTTATATCTCTGAATCGCGGAATAAATTTAAAGGTCTCAACATCAGGTTCAATTTTTGGGTTGCCTTTCCACTTGCTTGTAATATCAAAAAATTCTTCTTTACTTAAAAATTTCCATTCGCCTTTAATCCATAAATCAAAAATTTCAGAATTTTCGTGTGGAAGTAAATTTATCAACACAATACTGTCCGCATAATTAAGAGCAAATTTTACTGATTTTTCCAGTTCACGCTTCCAGTTTTTTACAGGCAAATTGACGATCAGATACGCCCTGACCATGCAGTTAAGAGAGTGTATCAGATTTGCCGCATTTTCAAAGTCCTTAATCTTAAGGCCCTTGTTTATTGTTTTTAAAATTATGTCGCTCGCTGACTCAAGTCCGATTGCTATATTTATCTCTGCATCTGTTTCCTTTAACTTTAAAATTTTTTCCTTTGTTATGAATTCAGGCCTGCTTTCAACATAAATTTCTGAAATTTTGCCTTCCGTGCATTTTTTAACGATGCCTTCAAAAATTTCTTTTGGGATTTGCTTTTCATCAAAAAAACTCCCGCTTCCGAAAATTTTTACAACAGAATCACCTTTGAGGTTTGCAAAAAAATCATCTAAAATTGCCATCAGGCCATTGCTTGTTCTTTTTTTATAAATTTTTCCATACCCGCAAAATATACATTTTCCCCAGGAGCACCTTCCCGAATTTAAGATTAAAGTAGCCATTCCCATAAAGGAATAAATTTTATTATCTTTCCGTCAAAATTTTCCTCGCTTTTATAATCCTCTGTAATTATTGTTCCAGGGTTAATTTCAAATTTGCCCATTGCTCTTATTAACGCATCTGTTTCTCTTTTTCCTGTTTTTTCATTTTAACCCAAGTTTCCCACCCCAGCGTAAAAGTTTGAGCGTATTTTTGTTGTTAAGTATAATTAATTTTGTAAATTTTTAAAATTACCCGTAAATTTTTTGATGTTGGGAAAAATGGGTTTTAATAATTTGTTTTGATTTTTATATTTTTATGAAATTTATGTTAAAAATTTTTGCCATATAACGATATTCCCGTGCTCATCCACATTCATTTTAGCATATTTTATTTTATTTTATTTTATTTTATTTTATTCTCTTCTGATTTTATTTTTTTAAAATTTATCTTATAAACTTATAATCCCGCCATAAATATTTAAGGTTTAAAATTTCAACAAAAAAGCATATTTAAATTTCATACATGAGAAGAAACAGAGATAAAAATTTATTTTATATTTTTGCAAAATTTAAGACGATGAAAAGAAAAAAGAAAAATTTATCCAAAAAACTAAAATAATTATAAAATAAAAGGTAATTAATAACCAAATTTTAATAACCAAATTTAATTTAATATAAAATCTATAATTAAAGTCAATTTCAGAGTGGGACGAATAAAACAAACATATTTAAAAAGGGCAGCGATGGACATTTATCGCACATACAAGGAAGAACTGACAGACAATTTTGAAGCAAATAAGGAAAAAGTTAATGAATATACTGACATTGAAAGCAAGCCGATAAGGAACAAAATTGCAGGTTATCTGGCAAAATATGTGAAAAGAATACATAAAAAAGAAGCAAAAGACACAGGCATCAGTCAGGAAATTGTGCGGGAAGCGGCACAACAGGAAACAACCAATAACCAGTCCGTGCCCAACAATTAATCAGACGATCCTGTAAAAGAAACAAATATATTTTAGGGTTTTTGGCACATAAATTTTTGACATTTAAATTTGACAGATTTTAAATTTTTTGGACCCGTGGCCCAACTTGGATAAGGCGACGGCCTCCTAAGTCGTAGATTGCGGGTTCAAATCCCGCCGGGCCCGTAAAGATTGTTTTTTTTATTTCTTTTTTCCAGCTGCTACTTTTTTCGTATTTTGCTTACAAACGCAGTCTCTGTATCATTATGCCACGGATATACTCTGATTCCATATTCATTTTTTTCACAATTAACTTTCAAATCAATTTTCTCAACTTCAGCATCACTTCTGTTATTTATTAAAAATTTAATCACATCTTCGTTTTCTTCCGTGGGTGTTGTGCAGGTAGAATATACAAGTATTCCTCCTTTCTTTAAGTGGCTGAACGCGTCCAAAATCATCTTTTTCTGAACCTTTGAAACAGCGAGAGAAAATTTATATCCCCATGTCTTTAAAATTTCCTTATTCTTTCTTGAAGTTCCCAATGACGAGCATGGAGCATCCAAAAGCACCCTGTCAAATTTAAATAAGTCCGGAAATTTGCAGGCATCATAATTTGTTATTATGCAATTCATTATTCCTAGGCGGCTGACATTAGCAATTAATGCCTGCGCCCGCTTTAAATTTAACTCGTTGGCTACAATTGTGCCGGAAAAATTTTTTATTGCAACTTGGGTTGTCTTTGAACCAGGAGCGGCACACAAATCCAGTACAACATCATTATTAGCAATATCCAACGCCTCGGCAGCGAGCATTGCAGACGCCTCCTGAGCATAGCATAATCCAACTGCGTGTTCAATTTTCAGACCTATTTTTTGTTCGTCAATGAAGTATGCATTCTCGCACCATAAAATTTGAGTGTGTTCGTAAGGGAAATTTTTAAAAAAATCATCTGGAGAAATTTTTAATGTGTTAATTCGTATTGATTTTCTTAATGGAATATTAACATACTCCAAAAATTTTTCAGTCCATTCATCGCCAAAGGCATCATTATTTTTATGATATTCTAAAAAGTCAGGATTTGATAAGTTTCTGACTGCTTTTACTTTTATGTCTGTTATATTTGTTTTTCGCATTTTGCCATTTTGCTTATTTTAAATTTGAGATTTAAATTTTTACTTTATTATTTGATATTCATAATTTTTGTAGATTAAAATACAAATGAAAAATAAATTATAAATTAAGATAAATAATCAATTAAAACAGGAGCAATTAAAAAGCCGTCAGTTTTTGTTATGGCGAAGTTGGCCAAAACGCTTGGTGTTTCAATTGAGAATTTAATAAAATAATATGCAGAATTTAATAGTGGCACAAAAAAACAACATGGAAACCAAGGAATTTGAAATTAAACCGTATTACGAAAAACCGGGATTTAAACTTTATCATGCTGATTGTTTAGATATTCTTGCCAAACTTCCTGAAAATTCAATTGATATGATTTTTGCCGATCCGCCATATTTCCTTTCAAGTGGTAGTTTTACTTGTCAAAATGGAAAGATGGTAAGCGTAAAAAAAGGTGATTGGGATTTAAGTAATGGCACACAAAAGAATTTTGAATTTCATTTAGAATGGATTAAAACATCTCGAAGAGTTTTAAAACCTCATGGCACAATTTGGATTAGTGGAACTTATCATTCAATTTATCAGTGCGGATTCGCCTTAGAATTGGCGGGTTTTCATTTTCTTAACGATATTGTATGGTTTAAGCCGAATGCTTCTCCAAATTTAAGTTGTCGTTTCTTCACGGCCAGTCACGAAACTTTATTATGGGCGCGTAAAGACAAAAAAGCTAAACATGTCTTCAATTACGAGTTAATGAAAAACGGAAATTGGCCAGAAGATTTTCTTAAAAAACCAAATTTGCAAATGCGATCTGTCTGGGCGATTAGTACACCCAAATCGATAGAAAAAAAATTCGGTAAACATCCTACTCAAAAACCAGAAGAATTGTTGAAACGCATCGTCCTTGCATCTACTAATAAAGGGGACTTAATTTTAGATCCATTTACTGGAAGCTCAACTACTGGAATTGCCGCTTATCTTCTAGGGAGAAAATTTATAGGAATTGATACAGAAAAAAGATATTTAGATTTATCTATTAAACGATTTGAGGAATTAGAACGAAATTTAAGAAACAAATTAAAATATAAAAATTTATGAAGAAAAAAGGATTTGGTGGAGGAAATACAATTACTGGATTAAAATTTGAGAAAGGCAGAGATATTCTGTCTATTCTTAGTAATGCCAAAGGATATTCCGTAAAGGGAAATGTCATTTTCTATCTCGGCAAAGAAGTAGCAAGAAGTTATCGTAAATATGGTCTTTATAAATATATAGAATCTCAAGGAGTTGATTACAAAAAAATAATTTCAAAAAAATTATTACCTGATGAAGCGTTGTATGTTGTTGTAAAAAATACCTTATTTGTAATTGAAATAAAATATCAAGAAGTAACTGGATCGGTTGATGAAAAACTGCAAACTTGCGATTTTAAGAAAAAACAATACAAAAAACTAATGGCTCCCTTTAATATAGAAGTTGAATATATTTACATACTTAGTGATTGGTTTCGAAAACCGGAATATAAAGATGTTCTTGATTACGTTATTTCAGTTGGTTGTCAATACTATTTTCAATATTTACCATTACAAAAAATAGGTTTGCCAGTTCCAAAATAAACTATGTCAATACCAGATTATCAATCAATAATGCTCCAGCTCCATAAAATTTGAGTGTGTTCGTAAGGGAAATTTTTAAAAAAATCATCTGGAGAAATTTTTAATGTGTTAATTCGTATTGATTTTCTTAATGGAATATTAACATACTCCAAAAATTTTTCAGTCCATTCATCGCCAAAGGCATCATTATTTTTATGATATTCTAAAAAGTCAGGATTTGATAAGTTTCTGACTGCTTTTACTTTTATGTCTGTTATATTTGTTTTTCGCATTTTGCCATTTTGCTTATTTTAAATTTGAGATTTAAATTTTTACTTTATTATTTGATATTCATAATTTTTGTAGATTAAAATACAAATGAAAAATAAATTATAAATTAAGATAAATAATCAATTAAAACAGGAGCAATTAAAAAGCCGTCAGTTTTTGTTATGGCGAAGTTGGCCAAAACGCTTGGTGTTTCAATTGAGAATTTAATAAAATAGTTTATATGAAAACCAATCATAAAATCATAATCGGTGATTCTAGGAATATGGCGGAACTACAAAATAAATTCGTTCATCTTGTTATTACTTCGCCGCCATATTGGCAATTAAAAGATTATGGAACTTCTGATCAGATTGGTTTTAATGATAGTTATGAAGATTATATCAATAATTTAAATTTAGTTTGGAAAGAGTGTTCAAGGGTTTTAAATGATGGTTGCCGTCTTTGTATAAACATCGGCGACCAATTTGCCCGTTCTGTATATTATGGACGATATAAAATTATTCCTATTCGCACGGAAATAATAAAATTTTGCGAAACCATTGGCTTTGACTATATGGGTGCGATTATTTGGCAGAAAGCTACGACAATGAATACAACTGGTGGGGCAACTATAATGGGCAGTTTTCCTTATCCAAGAAACGGAATAATCAAATTGGATTATGAATTCATTTTAATTTTTAAAAAGTCAGGAGAAGCGCCATTTGTATCAAGGGAAATAAAAGAAAAATCTAAAATGTCTAATGAAGAATGGAATCAGTATTTTACTGGCCATTGGAATTTTAATGGCGCAAAACAAGATAAACATTTAGCTATATATCCAGAAGAATTACCGAAACGGCTTATAAAAATGTTTAGTTTTGTTAGTGATACGGTTTTGGACCCATTTTTGGGTAGTGGGACAACTACTCTTGCGGCGAAAAATTTAGATCGCAATTCTGTTGGCTATGAAATAAATAAAAAATTCTTGCCAATAATAAAAAAAAAAATTGGAGCAGATAAAGAAGATTTGTTTAACGACGTAAATTTTGAAATTATAGAACAGAAAAATAAAATTACAGATTTTAAAAGTGAAATCTTAAAACTGCCGTATATTTTTAAGGATTCAATAAAATTTAGCAGAAAGATTGATCCTAAAAAATTAAAATTTGGTTCAAAAATTGATTCTGTGAATAACGAAAGAGTAAATCTATATTCCGTCAAACAAGTTATAAACCCCGAAAAAATTTTACTAAATAATGATTTAATGATTAAACTAATTGGTATCAGAACCAATAAAGAAATGTTTAATGAAGCAATGGAGTTTTTACAATCAAAATTGAAAAATCAACGGGTTTTTATTAGATTTGATAACTCAAAATACGATAGCGACAATAATTTGTTATGCTATTTATATTTACAAAATAAAACTTTTATTAACGCTCATTTAATAAAAGCTGGCCTTGTAGATGTAGATGATAAAATTGATTATAAGTACAAATTAAAATTTTTAAATTTAACAAAATAATATGCCAAAAGAATGGATATTGAACCAAGCAAATATGAGATGGGGCATAACCAAGAAAAGCAAGGTTGGTCCCGTTGCAGAATTGATAAGAAAATGCGCTCCCAAAACTTTAAAGGAATGGGAAAAGTTTTATTTGGAAAAAGCTTATTCAAAACAGCACCTTGAACAACTTGGGAAGACCTTATTTATAAAAGTTACTGATGTTTGTAAGGCCGAAATAGAAAATGTTACAGAAGAAGATTGTATACATTTTATTTACAATTTAGTGATCAATAGAACCTTTGACGGCTACCAGTCAGAAATTCAAACAATTTACGGCCAGCTTGAAAAAATTCTTGGAGTAAAAATAGAACCCGCTCCCGATGAGTGGGATAGAGGATATAATGTTGATTATTTTATTAAAATTAATGATAAATACATCGGGTTTCAAATAAAGCCAGCAGGCTACGAATATATTACGCAAATAATCAATGATAGAGAGCAACAGAAAAAGACACACGAAAAATTTACCGCAAAATATGGTGGGAAGGTATTTTATATTATTTCAATAACAGAAGGTAAAAATAAAATAATACATAATCTCGAAGTAATTGATGAAATAAAGAAAGAAATCAAAAGACACAAAAAATCCTAATGTTATTTTTTATGAATGAAGAAAAAATTATAAAAATAATAAAATCAAAATCTCAAGCAATAGATGAAAATTTACTTTTACCTACTGAACTTACTAACATTAAAGAAAAGATTGGAGGATTTTTAGATGAGAATTTAAAGGGCAACAATTTGCTACTTTTGTGTTATCGGAAATTTAAACTTGGCAGTAAACCAAGAACCTTTTGGTCTGGAGAAATTTTTAATGTGTTAATTCGTATTGATTTTCTTAATGGAATATTAACATACTCCAAAAATTTTTCAGTCCATTCATCGCCAAAGGTATCATTATTTTTATGATATTCTAAAAAGTCAGGACTTGATAATTTTCTCACTGCTTTTACTTTTATGTCAGTTATATCTGTTTTTCGCATTTTGCTTATTTTAAATTCGAGATTTAAATTTTTACTTTATTATCCTATATTCGTAATTTTTGCGGATTAAAATATAAACGAATAAATAAACATAAATAATCCATTGAGGTTATGTGCCATATGAAAGTAGGCCACTTATATTTTAAATGTAAATTATCAATTGAATTTTGTGATATTTCAAAAAATTTATTTGCTTAAAAATATAATTTTTAAGCAGATTTTTAAAAAATATCTCATAAGTTAATTATCCTAATTTAAAGGGATGGGCACCATAGATTCACTATAATCAATATCAAAAGTTTCCCATTTCGCAAAAATATAGTTAATTATTTGTTTATTTAAAAATATTTGATAAGAAAGCCCTTCGGACAAATCTTAACTAAAATTGTTATACTTTCCAGATAAGTAAATTTTATACTT
>Ga0210009_1002221_pt1 | contig 14687 bp, 15 predicted proteins | sample CryGeyCG2114_065_FD_185457 | JGI IMG/M metagenome (GOLD analysis project Ga0210009, IMG submission 185457) | Groundwater microbial communities from aquifer - Crystal Geyser CG12_big_fil_rev_8/21/14_0.65 (SPAdes) (version 2) | ecosystem: Environmental > Aquatic > Deep subsurface > Groundwater ... | reverse complement strand
CCTGAAACCCCATCATGAATGGCGCAAGGGAATGACGGTTGAAAAACTCAAAGCGGAAATGGATGCGGCCCTCAAATTTCCCGGCATGCCGAATATCTGGTGGATGCCGATTCAAACCCGCACGGAAATGCTAGCCACGGGCATCCGTTCAGCCATCGGGATTAAAGTACTCGGAAAAGATCTTGATAGCATTGAAAAAGTGGCGCTTGATATTGAGAAAACCTTGAAGCCTTTTCCGGGGACAAATACCATTTTTGCCGAGAGGGTTTCGGGCGGTTATTTTATCGATTTTGAGGTCAACCGTCATGAGGCCGCACGTTATGGGCTTACGGTCGGTGATGTTAACGAAATTATCCAAACTGCTATCGGCGGTATGAATATCAGTGAAACCGTGGAAGGCCGCGAGCGCTATCCCATCAATGTCCGCTATCCGCGTGAACTTCGAAATGACATCGACACCTTGAGCCGGGTGCTTGTGCCGACGCCAACCGGCACCCAGGTGCCCATTGGCCAATTAGCGGAGATTAAAATAGTCATGGGCCCCCCGCAGATCCGTGATGAAGACGGCTCGCTTGCGGCCTTTGTTTTTGTCGATGTTCAAGGAAGGGATCTGGGCCGGTATGTGGAAGAGGCCAAAGAGCTTGTCAGAAAAGAAGTCGAATTACCTCCCGGGACACGGCTTGAATGGGCGGGCCAGTACAAATATATGCAAAGGGCCCTTGAAAAATTAAAGGTGGTTTTGCCCATCACTCTTTTCGTCATTGTTTTCCTGCTTTATCTCAACACGAAGTCGATGGTGAAGGTCGGCATTGTGCTTTTGGCGATTCCTTTTTCGCTGATCGGCGCTGTCTGGATTCTCTGGGTGCTGGGATATAACATGAGCATCGCCGTTTGGGTGGGGTTGATTGCGCTTGCAGGCGTGGACGCCGAAACCGGCGTCATCATGTTGTTATATCTTGATCTTGCGTATGATGAGGCCAAGCGAAAAGGAAAGTTACGGAATTTTGACGATCTCAAAGAAGCCATCGTGCATGGAGCCGTCAAGCGCATCCGACCGAAACTCATGACGGTGGGGACGACCTTTATGGGGCTTCTTCCGATTATGTGGGCGAGCACGCATGAAGCCGGTGCCGACGTGATGAAACGGATCGCAGCGCCTATGGTGGGCGGCATCTTCACCTCGTTTACCATGGAGCTTCTAGTTTATCCTGCCATCTATGCCGTCTGGAAATGGCGCGGGGAGATGAAGCAGGGGAAAGCAATTCCGGTTGCTGGCAAAAACGAAACGCCTTTATCATAACAGGTAGAATTAAAATTAATCATTACTGCCCGGAATGTGGTTTCAAAAAAGAGGAAACCATGTCCGAAAATTCCCGCCAATATTTTATACCTGTACGCATTGCAGCGCCCGTCTCAAGCCCAAAGCCGGAGATTGCTGCATTTTTTGCTCCTATGGGTCTGTGAAATACCCCTCCAAACAAGCAGTTTGAAATAAGTTTTCTCAAAAAAATATTCTCTCACCAAGAACCTATCTCCAGAAATCGAAAGCATTTTTATCCCCGTCGATTATTAGAAATCGTCCGCATTAAGGACGAAAGCCAGCAGCTGAACCGGTTCAGTGAAATTGTTTCTGAATTAGAAGTACAGGGACAAATAGATCAGGATGTGTTGCTGACCTAATTAGTGCTTACACCCCGGCGCTCTTAGCCGTTCCTTTAAAATGGATCGATAGACCTTTCAGACAAGCTTAGAAAGAAAAGCTCTTATTTCACACGGCTCTTACGAAGTGTTTGCGAGATAATGGACGCATTGAATAAGCGAGGAAGAGTTTTATTAAAATAAACAAAAACGTTTATTGAGGGGGGAAAAGGTGATAAAGCGAGTTTAGAACAGTTAGAAATCCATCAATTTTGAAATTTTCATCTTGAAGGCTTTTGCAAGTTTTTGCTGGGTATCAATTTTTACTGGAGACGGATGCTTTCCCTCAAGCCTTTGCACATGCTTGTAAGCGATATCGGCATACTCTGCCAGTTGCTCTTGGGTCCAGCCATTTCGCTTTCTAAGTTGCCGCAGCCTTTTTCCGAATTTGAATCGGATATCTTTCTCCATAAAGACAAATTCTAGAAATGTCACCACTTATTTGCCACCACCCAACTGGCCTATATGTGTTATTATTCATCAAGTCAGTATTAGGCTTGCCGATAAGAAGAGGCACTCTTTTGTAGGCAAAAAATAAACTTATGTGCAATTGGGGAATAGACCAAAGTGAAGAAGAAATTGTTGATTATTGATGATGAAACAGCTATCAGGGAACTTTTAGCCAGTATGTTGCTTTCGATGAGTGGCCTCTATGATATTTATAAAGCTGAAAGCGGCGAAAAAGCGATTGCTTTAGCCCGCACTGTGGTTCCGGATTGTGTTTTTACCGATATGCAAATGTCAGGATTGGATGGGTTGGAGACGTTTCGAGAGCTGAAGAAGCTTAATCCTTGTATTAAAGTAGTTCTAATGACTGGTTTTGCCAGTCAGGACCGGATTGACGCGGCTCTCCAAGAGGGTGCGGTTGATTGCCTAATGAAACCCTTTACGATCGCAGATGTGAAAGCCGTTCTTGAAAAACATTAAACTCAAAAGATGACGCAGCTTGAAGATCTTTATTTTCAAAATCTCAACTTTGTCGCTGACTTAATCCCTCAAAGCTTAAATGGCAATGTTGATATAGCTCAGTTCAGAAAAGTATAACTGCTTAATCGAAACAATTTCAGAAAACCATGAAGATTTGCTTCGGCTTATAACCGAGAATCACTTACCTGAAAATTACCTCGTTAGTCACGCTTCCATATTGAAAACCGCGCGCAGGAGAAAGACGAGGAGGCCGCATTACACTTGCTATTTATATGTGTGTTGCGGTCAGTGCTCTTTTAGCGGTCGGCGCTCCGGCGTTAGCAGAAGCAAAAGCGCCTTTAGCACGCGCTGTGGAAGCAGGCCGCTTCGCTTGGTTATCGCCCCTTGTGAAATTAGGTGCTTCCGTGGCCACTTTGGGAGTATTGCTCTCATTGATGCTCGGTATCAGCCGGTCCGTTTTTTTCATGTCTGCGAATGGCGAACTTCCCAAATGGTTTTCTGCGGTTCATCCACGTTATAAAGTCCCGCATCATGCTGAAATTGCAGTGGCTGTGCTTATTGCTATTATTGTATTTCTAGGAGATGTCCGGTCGGCGATAGGATTCAGCTCATTTACCATTCTTATTTATTATGCAATTACGAATGCCTCTGCTTTCACGCTTGCCCCGGAAAAGCGTCTTTGGCCCCTCTGGATTGCGCTGACGGGTCTTTTCTCTTGCTCTCTTCTCGCTTTAAGCCTGCTAGCCGAGTTTTTGATTTTGGGAATGCTGGTGATGCTTTCAGGTGCCGCCGTTTTTGCTGTCAAAAATTGGATGCGGCTGCATAGGTAACGCTTCCTGAATGTTTCGGAAATAACATATGACAGTCAAAGCATGCATAACAAATGGGAGGTTATCCATGAATCCGTATGAGAATTTAACTCCGGATGAACGGTTGGATCGGATAGCTGAGAAATTGGTTCGCTGGATATACAGAGCAGAGGCAGAAAAATCGCAGGGGGCGGCAGCCCAAACTACGCAGTTAGAAAAAAGTCATTATTCACTGAGAGCAACAGCGGGGATCTTGGGCGTGTCGAAGAGGACGGTTCAACGATGGATCACCTTGGCCCAACTTGCCGCCCAAGCTGAGCGAAAATCTTGGTAGTGATTCAGAAAAGGGAAGGCTTCGCAAAATACTATCGCTATCCGCAATCAGCTTCGGAGTTGCGTTCATGGATTGAGGCAGGCTATGAATCAAGAACGTCCAAGTCATAATTGATAAAAAACAGTCAAGAAATGATGAAGTATAACGCGAATGTAAAGTACATAGCACGGTGCATACCGTCTAACAGATAACCAGACGCTCTCTGAGCCCACTGAATTAACCTCCTCAAATTCAACTCGCTAAAAAATGACGATAGCGCATACTGCGGTGCAGGATATGTCTAATTCTGAGAACTATGACGGAGTTTCGTTCGTGGCTAGCTGTTAAATTTCAGTAGCTTCCATAGGGGAATTTTAAAGCCTCTTGCGATCTTTTCGAGGACAACAATGGATGCTTTATTGGGGTTCCTGCTTTCAAGCATCTGGACGTACTTGTAGCTAATGCCGGATCTTTCCGCAAGTTCTTCTTGCGTCAGATCATATTGGTGCCGCAACGCGGCAATTCGTTTCCCTAATTTGTAACAAATGTCCTCGTTCATAAGCACGTATGCTAGCTTTACGAGGGTATTTAGAACACCAAGAGTACTTGGTGTATTTGACTTGAACACCAAGAATATTAGGTGTACTCTTTCGGCGACGGTTCATGATGTGACCGCATAAAATCCAATCCAGAATCAGCCGATTCTTGGAAAAAATATTCATATATATTTCAGTCTTTCTTCAGCGTTTGTTTATCTCTCTTCCAAATTGTTCCCGAAAAGTTAAGTGATAATCAGTATTTTAAAAAAGCCCGCGAGGCATCGCTAACTTTGAAGAAAAGTTATCGGACCTACTTGATTTTGATGTTGGATGTGGTACGGTAAAATTAGAGTTTCAGAAATTCCAAAGAGTTTCAGAAATTCAAAAATAAAAAAGAGAGTTTGAAATCAAAATGAAAATCACAGAAGAAACCATAGCCAGAGAAGCCGGTGTTTCAAAAGCATCAGTGTCACGTTACTTTAATCCGATTGAACGCGACAAGCTGAAGCCAGAGACTCGGGACCGAATTCAACCTGTTGTTCAGGAGCATGACTTTGAGCCGGAGAAGAGAAGCGCTAAAAAGCGCAAGTATCAGACTGGTGTATTCGGCGTGCTTGTGCCTTACTCGGCTGATCTTTTTGAATCGCCGTATCACAGGGGAGTTCTCTCCGGCATCATGGCAGCTATGGAAAACTCAAGTTATGAGATCCGGTTGATCCCGGTCCGTGATGACGGATACGGGAATATCAGGAGGTTCCTTCAGAAGTATTTAGTGGATGGGCTCATTATATTGACATGGCGCAGCCATCCGAACCTGATCAAGCTGGTCGAATCCGTCTCGAAACCATTTCCGATCATTTTAATTAACGACTTTGATGAAACGGTTTATGCCAATTTTGCCTATTGTGATGTCGGTGAGGGAATGGCCAAAGCCGTTGGTTATTTGGCAGATAAAGGGAAGCGGCGAATCGCATTCTTAAAAGGACCCGTCCATAATAAGATCGGATTTGGAGAAACGGCAATGAGCATTGAATCTATTGATTCAAGGCAGAAGTATGAAGGCTTCCGGGGTGCCATGAAGGCCAATGACTTGGAAATCCGGGAAGACTGGATTAAGGAATGTTCCTGCTATGTATCCGAAGAAGGATTTAAGAAGGCATCGGAATTATTTGCGGGAGACAAATGCCCGGATTCTGTGATTTGTTCAAATGATGCTCTTGCGAAAGGCGTTCTTGATTATTTGGCTGAAAAGGGGATCAAGTGCCCGGAAGAAGTATCAGTGATTGGGTTTGACGGCTACGAAGAAAGCGAATATACGGTTCCGCCTTTAACAACGATCAAGCAGCCCTTAAAAGAAATGGGGTTGAAAGCTGGCGAGCTTTTAATCGAGATTTCTAATGGGCTAGGGCGTCACTCCGGAGTAGTCCGCCAGAAGTTCGAGCCTGAGCTTGTGATTCGTAAGTCAGCATAAAATTTCCGCACAATTATTTGTGCATTTAACCGTTTTGTATGCATAGCCGGTCCCAAGGGCCAGGAGGCAGATCTTTAGTAGCAAAGCGATCTCTGAAAGTTGCCAAAACTGGATTTAGAGAATGGGGCATGGGCTCGAAGCTAATGCACATTCACGATAGAAAACCCTGCTACGAATTAACTATCGCCACTAATGCACCGATCTTGTAACTAGGTTGCTCTTTAGCGCAATTGATTTGTTCCAGGGATTTTTTTTATCTATTTAAATCGGAGTTTTGAAAAGTCTAAATAGGCAGAGGAGATGCCAATCCAAGGAGGATCGCTAGAATGAAAAAAAACGAGAAAGGGACCCCGGTTCTAAGAAGGGAAGATCTTCGGGGTGATTACAAAGAAGTCAGGTGCCCGAGAGGATGCGGACGCATCTTGTTCGAGGTTGCGGGTGAGGCTATGGAGCCCGATTACTTATGGGTCATGTGCCAGAGGTGTGAGCAAAAGATCTTGCCCCATAAGATGTTTCAGGCCGAAGGCGAGTCCCATCTTCTGACCTGTGTTTATGAGTGCAAGAATTGTGGGGACCGTTACGAGAAAGACCTCGAGGGGACGCGGGAACGTTGCCATGGGTGTAAGAAATATCAGAACACCTTCATCGTTGGAAGAGCCCGCCCGCATGTCCAGTTCAAAAAGGAACAAGATGCTGCATAACGAGAGGCTTGAAGTAACAGAAAAATTTTAACATCTCAAGTTCCCTCATTCATTCCGCTGAATCCAGCCTGTTCTTATACCCAAATAATTTAACCGACCTTTTCCGCACCCGGGCACGCCTTTTATGCGCAGGTGGTGTGCAAATCTGCCTCTACCCACCGTTCGACTACGCTCTCTCGTCTTTTTTTTGATCTGAGAGACCGTAGTCGAACGGCTCTTTCGGCATGCCCGGGTGCTCCCAGAATTCAATTTAAAAGACAAAAAACTTAGATGGGGGTTAAAAATATTTTGTAGAGAGAAAACCCTTAAAAATTCATTTAAAAAATTCCATTTCGTGCCCCTATATGAAGAGATATATCAAAATAAAAACACCCGATCCTAAACTCGGGAGGTAAAAACCGGCGTTAAAGCCAAATGAGTGAAAAGGAGATTAAAGCGATGAGAGCAAGTGAATTAGCGATGCCTATTAGAATCAATCAATCTGTGCCACTGACCGAAGTTGAAGTGATTGAAGATCCAAAGCGATATGCATTTTGGATGCATTTCACAAGCGTCTTAAAGGAAATGGGATCAATCTTAAGACGTGGAATTTACGGGGGACTTGTCCTGACGGTTGCTGTAGTGACCGTAGGAGGAATTGTGCAAGGTGGTGCCCTTGCGTTTGAGAGCCTTAAGGGATCTGGGGTTAGTGATCGAATAGTCACGATACCTTGGAGAGAGGTTCCACAACCCGCACATGTGAGCGTAAAACCCGTAAAGAGCGCTGATATTCTTCGTGAAGAGCGGAGGTATCAGGTGGATATGGCGCGTGAAAGTAACCGGACTTTAAACACTGTTTTAAGCAGTGTGAACCGGATTGCGAGCCAAGTTCGCCGCTGAAGATGTATGTAAAAAATGAGAGGAGAGCGCTATTTGGAGCTCTCCTCTCGAAGGTTTGGCAAAGATGACACCTCCCAAAAAGTTTGTGATCAATCTTTTTGGAGGATTGCCATGTCTGAAACTGAAAATGAAATAAGAAATACGATAAGTGCTCCAGTCTCTGATGAAGACTTGGAGCCATTAGTTTTAACAGATCGTGATATGAGTTTATTCCGGTATGCGCATGAGCACCGGTACTTGGCATACAGTCAGATCCGGGAATCCTTTTGGAAGGAAAGATCACTTGATGCCAAGGCTTGTTATAAGCGAGTGGAGAGGCTTGTGAATGCTGGATACTTGAAACGTGGTTATTCCGGCAGGCAGATGCTCGATGTGTACTTCGCAACGCCGATGTCATACGCGCTCTTGAAAGAACGAAAGATGGATTCGGGGGTTGAGCTTTATGAAGTGACCGAATCCTTTGACCGGCACATTGACCATGATTTACATGTGACAAACCTAAGGATTCTTTTCAGGGATCTTGGATTTAATCATTGGGAAAGTGAACGGATACTCAGACGGCGCAACCACCGCATGGGGCCAAGGCCGGATGGTGTGATCCATCTCGGAGGTGATAAGCGGATTGCGATTGAGTTTGAGAATCGCAATCTCTCAAAAAGCCGGAAGCGATACCAGGGGATGATGAATTATTACTGGACCCATAAGCTTTACCCGCTCCTTTTTATTGTGATTAAGGGAAATATCAAGGACTGGTTGGTGGGCGCCCTTGATTATGATATCAAGCAAGTCTGGATGACGACTTACAAGGAGTTAATGAACGAGCGGGAGGAGGCAGTTTTTGAGAATAAAGCAGCAAGCTTTAAACTCAAGAAAATATTATGAACAGGCCTCCTCAAGCTAAAGAATCATTCATCCTAAAGATCTTAGGCGGTGCATTCATAATGATTCCGCTTGGGATGACCCGGCGGATTATTGCTTTGCTTGGTCGTATAAGAAATGTATGGATGCGCTATTTTGTAATTGGCGTTTTAATGCTTGGATCTGTGACGTGTGTATTGGGATTGAATTTGTTTACGAGTTGGATTGATGAGGTTCTAAGGACCTACGCGACAATTTCAAGATGGGTGATCGGAAGCGTTTATTACGGAGTTTATCTTGTGGTTTGCTTTCCGGTCTTTTTTGTCGTTGCGCATCTTAACCCGGACTCAGAAAAGCTCAAAAAAGACAGACAGAAAAAAGAACCAAGTATGAAGCAAATGCGCCGTTCACGGCTTGAATCGAATTATTTCAAGACGTATCTGGGCGAGAGCTTTGAGAGTGGAAAGCCAATTTATCTGACCAATGAACAGCGCGAAATGCATACGCTCGTGGTTGGAAGTACGGGGAGCGGAAAGAGCGAATCAGTCATGCTGCCTGCGGTTGCACATGATATCAAGAATGGCAAGGGAATGATCATCATTGACGGGAAGGGAGATCTTGAGCTTTATGACAAGCTCAGATGGATTGTTGAACACGCCGGGCGGAGGGATGACTTCTACTACTTTTCGCTAAACCATATTGATGAATCGAATACCTACAACCCATTCTTCAGGGCTGAGGGAGCGAATGCGACGGAGCTGACAGCGATGCTCATTAATTCCCAGATTTGGACGGAAGAGTTTTATAAGAAAATGTGCGAACAGGCAACGCTTACGATATTCAACGCGATTGTCTCAACCGGGCGAGCCCCGACATTTAGAGAATTTCATAGTTATCTGACGGATCTGAACGCTCTTCAGCGTCTTGCATCGGAGACCCAAGATCAGGTCATTAAAGATGATCTTGCGAAGATGGTGGAGCATTTCAAGGACTCCCGAAAATTCTTGAGTGGGCTTATTGCTGATCTGCATTTGATGTCTCGAAGTGAGTTCTCAGATCTATTGGATGAAGAGGTGCCTGAAATTGATATCCAGACCTTGTATGAACGTAACTTGATTGCCTACTTCAGTCTTGACCTGCAAAAGTATACAGACTCAAGCAGGCGTTTAGGACGCATGGTCATTCAAAGTATCCGGTCTGTCTCAAGCCACATTCAAGCAAAACTGCCAGCAAGCAAGCGCCACTTCTTTGCTATCCATATTGATGATGCCACAGACTTTTTGGATTCAAACTTTGCGACCCTTCTAAACAAGGGCAGGGCGAGCCGTTTAGCCATCACCATGTATTTGCAGTCACTCGGTGATCTTCAATTTCGGAATGCGCCCGGGTTTCAGCAGCAATGCTTAGAGAATACCAGCACGAAGATTATTCTAAGACAGGATGATCCTTTCTCGATTGAGCGGTTTGTAAAAGTGGCCGGCACTAAAAGGACGATGATAAATACATATCAGACCAAAGAAGACATGCTCGGCAAAGGATTTACCGGCACCGGCTCAGTGAGGGAGGGGCAGACTTTCAGGATTGAGCCGGATTTGATCCGAGGTCTTAAGCGGGGAGAAGCGGCTCTGATCTGGAAAAGCCCTGAATTCCATACCGACTATGTGAAACTTGATTTCTTCGGACACGTAAGCTACACGGAGCCTTTCAAGAAAATTAAATCAACGGACCGAAAGCCATTAAAGCGGATACCGAATAATCCGCGTAAACAGTTTAGAAAATCGCCGATCCTGGAAGATGATGATGAGGCGATGACAACTTTAGAGGAGGTGAAAAAGATGAGAGAAAACCAAGCTAAGAAATAAGCTTCATAAAATCATAATTATAAAACGAAAACAAAGCGGAAGATGCCCTCTTGGGTATTTTCCGCTTTTTTTATTTGTTTAGGAGGTGATGACCGAGAGCAAAACAAGCAGTGAGAGAAGTAACAAAATAACAATAAAAAAACTAAGGAGAATAAAACAATGGAAACAACAGAACAAAAAAACGAAGTTCAAAATCAGGATTTCAAGACGGAAATTGTCTGTGATGTGAAGAGGAATGACAACGAGGTCTACCGTATTGCTCACAAGGAGTACAAGGGAGCAAATTACGTGGATCTTCGGATCTTCTTCAAATCCAAGGAAGATGAAAACCGTCTGATTCCGACTTTCAAAGGAATTTGGATTGAGGAATCCATGAGGCAGGAACTGATCCGGGCGTTGATTGATGCCCGCAAGGCTCCCGCTGTGGAGTGTCCTGAAGACAAAGAAGTTGAGAGTCAGGTCGTGTGTGAAGTTCCGGTTTCTGAGGAGGAGATTTACCGGATCTCCAAGGGAAGCGGAAAGAAGAACGCGTTTGTGGATGTCCGCCGGTTCTTCAGACGGGAAGGGAAGTTTATTCCCTACAAACGTAAGGGAGTTTCGATTCAGGAGTCTGCGCTCGATGATGTCATCACCGGGCTCATGAAAGCGGAACCCAGCCGTCAATCTTCGTAAGTCTTACGAAGATAAAAACAAGATAAGGGAGGGGTGGTGCTAGCACAGGCCGCCTCTCCCTTTTTCTTTTTAAGGAGCAAGTACATGAGACAAAAATACTTGAAACGGATTATTGCAAGCTATGTGCGGGAAAAGGACGTGCCTTACTCGGAAAGTCTTAAGAGCCCTGAGGATGTCGCGAAGTGTTTTGAGTATCTCAGGACTCGTGACCGTGAAGAGTTTGTGACACTTCACCTTGATAAGGGAAACCATCCCCTTTGTTGGGACCGTGTCTCAATGGGCTCACTTAGTGAGGCGATTGTCCATCCGAGGGAAGTTTTCAAGACAGCTCTTCTCTCAAATGCCTCAGCTGTGATCCTGATTCACAACCATCCTTCAGGTCGAACGGAACCCTCAGCGGAAGATAGACAACTTACCAGAAAACTTCAGGAAGCGGCGAAGCTTCTTGAGATTCAGGTGCTTGATCATCTCATTCTCTCAGGGGACACGGACGGTCTTTTCTCATTCCGAGAAAACGGACTTCTCTAAAAAAACTAAAACCAAAGGCAGTGTTGGCGCAGGGTCGGACTCTGCCTTTTCACAATTCAAGGAGGTGATTTCGATGCGTTTGATCGTGAAGAAAACAGATCTTCAAAAACACAGCAAACTTGTCCATTCATTCAAAAAAAATGGATGGGAAATTATTGTGAAGTAATGACTAAACCGGGCGAAGGGGAGCAAGCGCTTCTCTTCGCCCTTTTTTATTGCAAAAAAGGAGGCATCAATATGACAACGAACGCAGAGCTCATTCCGCAGGCTGAAGAGCGCGTGCAGGATAGCCAAACAAGTAGTGAAACAAGGCCACTGCCTTGCTCAAGCTGCGGGACAGATGATCCCACATTTGAGTATGCGAGTCATGAGGATAAGCATCTATGCATTGATTGCTATGACGAGCAGGTATCGCTTTGCGCGGGGTGTGAGAATCCATTCTGGCGGGATAACACGACGCGGATTGCAGATGAGAGATACTGTGAAAACTGCTTGAATGAGCGTTTCAGATTTTGCTCAGGCTGTGATGCGTACTACGACCGGGAACGGGTCTATTACTCAGAACTTCATGACGCGGATTATTGCGAGAGCTGTTTCAGTAGTTACGTTACTTACTGCACATCCTGTGACGGGCAAATTGATCCTGAAAATTGCAGGGTGAATGATAACGGCGACAGCTTTTGTGAGGAGTGTTATGAACACGACGGTGATGACCCTGATGGTATCGAATATCAAGAGCATGAAAGTGTTCGATTCGAGAAGTGTCTTTCAAGGCGTAAGTACGGCGTTGAAATCGAAGTTGTCACAGAAGAGGATTCGAGCCATCTGCCCTATGAGCAATTAGGGTGCTGGAAACAGGTCCATGACGGATCACTCGGTAATGAAGGCAGGGAATATGTCAGTCCTATCTTACATGGTGATGACGGGTTTGAAGAAATCGAGAAGTTTACCGCACGCCTTAAAGAGTGGGGATACGTACTCAGACGTAACTGCGGACTCCATGTGCATATTGACGGACGCGATCTTGGCTGTGAAGAGATCAAGCTCCTGCTTAAGATCGTGAGGTATTTTGAGCCGGTCATATATGCCATGCTTCCAAACTCTCGGCGGGACGGCACCTACTCAGTACCGCTTGAGAAGTTTCCGAAGTCCCGTTTCCGGATCAGTGCGAAAGACGAGGATGCCCTCAAACGGCTCTGGTACGGAAACAAAGAACGAAATGTGAATCTTAAGTCAAAGTACCATCACTCAAGGTATTACGGACTTAACATCCACTCGTGGTTTTTTAGAAGATCCCTTGAGTTTCGCTATCACTCAGGAACTCTAAATCCTCTTAAGATCACAAACTTCATCACGATTTGCCAGTCTTTGGTAGATCAGGCTAAAGCCGTAAGTAAATTCAGGATGGCTGCTCCGACGAATTTTCGCAGTCACCTTGATCACTTCGCAGACTTCCTCAAACTCTCAGACGATATCGCTCATTACGTGAGACAACGTATCACGAAATTCCATCCCGAGCGGTTCTCTGATCTTCTCGTTTTAAGCCCCTCCCAGGGCTGAAGTTTTCACTTAATCCAAACACAAAAATAAATTCAACAGGAGGACTCTGCCATGTGTGGAATCTATGGATTTGCAAAACAGGAACAATTAATGACATCACTTGAGCGTCACAAACTGAGAGGAATGGTGATGGATCTTGCCTATCAGAATCAAGCAAGAGGACGAGATGGAACCGGACTTGCTCTTTTGTCGAGAACCGGAAGCGTGGTTTTTAAAGAGGCGACACCCTCAAGTGAGCTGCTTAAAACCGAGCGCTTTCAGAAGGTGATACGGATGATCACAGAAAGTACTCAGATTTGTCTCGGGCATACGCGTCTTGCGACAATCGGAAGTGTGAAGAACCGTCACTGCCACCCCTTTCAGACGGATGATTATTTCGGGGTTCATAACGGGCATTTCATGAACCGTGAAGAGCTTCTAAAAGAGTATCAGAAAACCACGAATACTCCGGTGGACAGTGAAGCAATTTTCCGGGTGCTTGACGGGGAATCAAGAACCGGAGGCATTGTCTCAAAGCTGAGCAAAATGGAGGGAGACTTTGCGCTCGGGTTTGCAAGGAAATCAGCGCCACATGTGCTCTATCTTGTGCACAACTCCGAGCGTCCTCTCCATGTTGCCTATGTTACGAAACTGAAGACGCTCTTCTGGTCAAGTGACGGAGATCATCTGAAATATGCACTTGTCCGTAATCACCTGAAAGCATCTGTTTGGGAGATTAAGACAGATCATCTTTATACGGCAGATGTCAGAAATTTTAACGGGCGAAGCAATATGAAAAAAACCGTGTGCAAGATGGAGTCCTACGCATGGGAGCAGAACACGCTTTGGGATGAAGATGATTTTCATCCGGATCGTGAGCCGCGACTCTTTTCCTATGAAGAACTTGACGGTTTCGGCTGCTTTCAGAATTCAGGGCTCGACGAGCGTTCAAAGATTCCCTGCGCTCAGTGCCGTGAAACTTCTGAGGCAGGCAAGCTCTTTTATGAGGAGATGTCGGGTCAATTTCTCTGCGAAGATTGCAGCTTCGATTATGTCTATAACTTCGAGGAGCGAAGGAACAAGACTCGTGAGGAAGAAGAACTGCACCAACTAGAAGTAATTTAAAAGAAGAAAGAGATTCAGGGCGGGACTTATACTCCCGCCCTTTTTCTTTCTAATCAAAGCAACAAAAGGAGAACCAGATTATGAACGCAATCACGCTGGATGAATGGATTGAGACGTTTAGATCAAGGTTTGGTGAGCGCGAGCTTAAGTATATGACCGCTCACAAAGCCAAGATCCAATTGCAATTAAAAGACAAGGAAACCGGCGAGATCCATCTGCATGAACTGAGTTACCAAAGTAAAGATGCAGAGCAACCGGTTGTCATTAAAGGAGGGAAAAACCATGAGTAATTTATTTGATGATGCAGACATTGTTTACAAGTACACAAGAAAGCAAGCGCTTGAAGACGGAGTGCTCGCTGATCTAACTGATCTTGCAAAAGAAGCAGGAATCAGGCTTCCGCTTGCGGTAACTCAGGGAGTTTATGGAGTGCTCGCAGATACAAGTAGCCCGGGGCAGGATTTTAAAGGACGAGCTTGGGACATGCTGATGATCTTTCGCTTGCACGCACGAAGCGCAGAAAGTGATGAGATTCATTTCGCTCCGCTTTTTACGACTGCCGGAAGCAAACAAGCCGGGCCGGTCTCGATGTGGGCGAAGTGCGGACCGGGTGATGATGGGGAAGCTGTGATTACAATTATGCTCCAAGGAGAGGACTAAAAAGAAAGGAGATGATAGCGATGATTGTTTACTTGATGAGTGAAATAAAAGAGGCTGCCTTGTGGCTGCGTGATGCCGTCATGAGTTTGCTTAAGTGGATGTTTCG
>Ga0210009_1002213_pt1 | contig 14720 bp, 13 predicted proteins | sample CryGeyCG2114_065_FD_185457 | JGI IMG/M metagenome (GOLD analysis project Ga0210009, IMG submission 185457) | Groundwater microbial communities from aquifer - Crystal Geyser CG12_big_fil_rev_8/21/14_0.65 (SPAdes) (version 2) | ecosystem: Environmental > Aquatic > Deep subsurface > Groundwater ... | reverse complement strand
AGTTGTTGTATTGTGGTTTTTAATATTGCAGATAAATCAGATAGTTTTTAATATTGCAGATAAATCAGATAGTTTTTAATATTGCAGATAAATCAGATAGTTTTTAATATTGCAGATAAATCAGATAGTTTTTAATATTGCAGATAAATCAGATATTTAAAATTTATAAACTTAAAATTTAAAACATAAATTTAACCAACAATAAATTTAACCAACAATAAATTTAACCAAAATGGATGAGGACCTTGTATCACTTACTGTAGGAGGTGTTATAACCGTCGTGTGGGTGATACTTGTAATGTGGTTTTTAATGGTTGCATTTGGAATTTAAGAAAGTAAAAAAGCAATTTGAAAATAATAAATTAATAAATTTGGTGCATTATATTTTAGTGCATTATATTTTAGTGCATTATGTGATAGAGTAATTGCTTTTTAAAATTTTGCCTATAAATTTTCACAGAAATAAGGAATAAATTTAATTTTTACCTGGTTATTTTATATATTTATTTCACTTTATATTACATTCGCACGGATTTTTTCTGCATTTTGGACAGCCATTTTCATACTTGTTAATTACACATTTTTCAATATCAATTCCGTACAAATTTGCCTCCGAACACAACCACGCAAACACATCAGCGAATTCTGCTTCCATTGCTTCGTTTTTCTTATCACTTTTCCTGATTTCTTTTGCTAATTCCCCGATTTCTTCTATCAGCCAGATAAATGTTTTTTCCTTTCCTCGCTTTGAATCATTGTCAAAATAAATTTCCTTTATATGCCTTTGAAATTCGGAAATTTCCATTTAAAAAATTTAAAAATTTTCTACATAAATTATAAAATTTATTTCACAAAGGACAAAATACCTTCCCTGATTATCTTTGTCGCTGTCATTGCAGTTATTCCACTCACATCAATCATAGGATTTACCTCAACGACATCAAAGCCAACAATATCAAAATTTTTTAATGAATCTAAAATTTTAAACATATCGTTTGAAGTTATTCCTCCTGGTTCGGGTGTTCCGACACCAGGGGCATAAGCCGGGTCAAGCACATCTATATCAATCGTCAGATAAACCTTTTTGTCTATATTTAGTTCATCCAGGATCTCTAAAATTTGAGGTGTGTCGTATTTATGAAGCGGGAAAAAATTCGTCTTTTCTGCAAATTTTTGTTCTTCTTCATCGCTTGACCTTATTCCGAATTGATATATATTTTCAAAGCCAATATCGTTCCCGATTAAATTCATAACGCATGCGTGGGAAAATTTTTCAAAACCATATTTTGTTCTTAAATCAGCATGGGCATCAAATTGTATCACTGCGACATCTTTATAAATTTCTTTCAGCGCCTTTACGATTCCATAACTTACAGTATGCTCTCCACCAAGTCCGACTATAAATTTGTCTGATTTTGATAACTCTCTTATTCGTTCGGAAATTTCAGAGATAACATGCTGTGGATTTGTATAAAATCTTGTATCTCCTGCATCAAAAATTTTTATGTCTCCGATGCTTCTTTCAAGTGCCATGCTGTAAAATTCCAGATTGTACGATGCGTCTCTTATTGCTCTTGGCCCAAGTCGTGTTCCTGGTTTAAAACTGGTTGTTGAATCAAATGGCATTCCGAATATACATGCATCAGCATCTTCTTTTTCCGAATTGGCAAATAAAAATTTATCTCCCATTTTAAATAAGCGGATAAAATTAAGGGGTTATTTAAAAATCTTAAAGATTTGCAAATATCCAAACGAAGTGAAACGATTGCCAAAATCAACAGATTTTGAAAATCTCCGAGCAACAGCGAGGTGATTGCCAAATTTAAAAATTGCAGGATTTCAAATTTTAATAAATTTTTTCAATATAAAAATTTTATTCTACAAATTTAATTAACTACAAATTTAATTAACTTTTCGGATGATGATATTGACCTATTCTGAAACGCCTTACAGACATAATTAAGAGATATATTTTGTGATGAAAAACAGGTGTCTGACGAAAATTTAGATAGTTTATTAAAAATCGGAAAATTTAAACGCATAAAAATTATAGAAAGTATGGAAAAGCCAAAAAATGTATTGATTATTGGTTCGGGGCCAATACTAATCGGACAGGCAGCGGAATTTGATTACAGCGGAACACAGGCATGCCTGACATTAAAAGAAGAAGGTATTAAGACAATACTTATAAATCCAAATCCTGCCACAATAATGACAGATAGTGATATTGCTGATCGGATATATATTGAGCCGCTGACAGTTGAAATTTTAGAGAAGATTATTGAAAGAGAAAAGATTGACGGGATTTTATCTACGATGGGCGGCCAGATAGGATTAAATCTATCTATGGAATTGCAGGATGCGGGAATTTTGGACAAGTATAATGTAAAGATTTTAGGAACACCAGTTGAAGCAATCAGAAACGGGGAAGACAGAGAAAGATTTGCCAATTTAATGAAAAAAATCAGTGAAAATATTCCTGTAAGTAAGGCAGTCTCATCTGTTGAAGAGGCAAAAAATTTTGCAGAAGAAATTTCTTATCCTGTTATTGTCCGACCTGGATTTACGCTCGGGGGAACAGGCGGAGGAATCGCGCATAATGACAATGAGATTGAAAAAATCGCTAAAAACGGACTTTATTATAGTTTGAATCATCAGGTTTTGATAGAAAAGAGTATATATGGCTGGTATGAATATGAATATGAGGTTGTCAGGGATAACAAAGATAATTGTGTTATTATTTGCAGTATGGAAAATGTTGATCCTGTTGGAATTCATACCGGAGAAAGTATTGTTGTAGCACCTTCACAGACATTAACCGATAATGATAACAGAGTCCTTAAAGAAGCATCTGTAAAAATAGTAAGGGCATTGGATGTCAGGGGTGGTTGTAATGTTCAGTTCGGAGTCCATCCGGAAACAATGGAGCATATTGTTATTGAGGTAAATCCGAGAATGTCAAGGTCTTCCGCACTGGCATCCAAAGCAACCGGTTATCCAATCGCGAGAATTGCCACAAAAATTGCAATAGGAAAAAATTTAGATGAAATTCCAAATGCTATTACAAAAAAGACAATGGCATTCTTTGAGCCTGCACTTGACTATGTCGTTGTGAAAATTCCAAGATGGCCGTTTGATAAATTCAGGACTGCTGATAAACACATTGGAACGCAGATGAAAAGCACTGGAGAGGTTATGGCCATTGGCAGAAATTTTGAAGAGGCGTTTCAGAAGGCAATAAGAAGCTTGGATATAAAAAAATACGGGCTTGAAAACATAAGCGACGATATTGACGAAATACGGAAAAATCTGATTAATCCGACAGATGACAGGATGTTTTATATTTACAGTGCTTTTGGATTTATGGGCGTTGATGAAATTTGTGAACTGACAAAGATAAGTAAATTTTTCATTGAAAAGATAAAGCATATTTATGATTTGGAAAATGAGGTAATTAAAATATTGGGTGCTGACCCACTAAAATCAGGATAATTATATTTGATCAATATTGGGAGGCAATCCGCTCTTATTTTATGTAGGTACGAGGGCAATTTACCCACACTTATTGAGCAAGTCCATTAATTCCTATTAATTGACGCCTATTTTTTATGATGATTTGGAAATATATGCTATAAAATAAAAATTTCGTATTTTTTTGGCGGCCGAATAGTTACTAAAATTTAACCAGAATATAATTAATTGGACATTCAATTACAATAACTCTTAAAATGATTCATTCATCAGCACCCGGAAAACTAATGCTCTTCGGAGAACACAGCGTTGTTTATGGAAATCCGTGTATAGCAACGAGTATTAATAAACGACTTGATGTTTATTTAGATGATAAAAAAAATGAAGTTATGAATCCTCCGATAATTGATGCACTCGGAATCAGGGCAAAATTTCCTTCTGATTGGACACAGCACAAATTTTTAAATTTAACCATTGCGAAATTTTTTGAGAAATACGGGCGCAAAAATTTTGAACTGACAACAAAACCGATACCGAAGGGATTAGGCAGTTCATCTGCGGTTGTTGCTGCAGCAGTAAAAGCACTTTCAGTCCTTTATAACTTAACAATGATGGATGACGAAATTTTTAAATTTTCTTATGAAATAGTCAAAGAAGGCCAGAACGGAAAAGCATCTGGCTATGATATTGCTGTTGCTGTCTATGGCGGGACAATAATGTATGAAAACAAATATGGATGCATTAAGATAAAGAAATTAACGAATATTAAAAATTTAATCGCTATTGATACAGGTGTTAAGTCCTCAACAACAGACATTGTCAGGGAAATTTCCGAAAAAAAAAGAAATTGCCAACAAATTTTTGACGGAATTTTTAAAATTATAAACAAAATCGTTGATGAAGGCGAAAAGAAAATAACCAACGAAAATTACGAAGGTCTCGGCGAACTGATGAATATAAATCACGGAATTTTAAATGCGATGGGATTAAGCACTTCTGAAATTGAAATTTTAATTAATGAAATAATGCCATACTGTTACGGGGCAAAAATTTCAGGTGCGGGAAGAGGTGATTATATAATAGCAATTTGTAAGGATTCATACAGGGAAAATTTAATGAATTATCTGCGCGGGAGAAAAATTGAATATTTTGAAATTTTGCAGGATAAAGGGATTAATGTTGAAATTTGGTAACTACTCAGGAGGTAGGAAATTTACATCTGAAAATTTCAAAAAAATACGATTTTAAAATTTATGAAATTTCAAAAGACACGAACGAAGTGAGTGGAACAAAGTGAGCGTAAAAATCAAAAATTTACCTATAATTTTTTTAGGGTGGCTGAGTAGTTACAGGAAATTTACCTCTGAAAATTTCAAAAGACACGAACGAAGTGAGTGGAACAAAGTGAGCGTAAAAATCAAAAATTTACCTATAATTTTCAAAATGAAATTTTGTAAATATCCGAATGATAGTGAGCGTATTTTTTAGGGGCTGAGTAGTTACGAAATTTGTTGAAATAAGATTTATAAAATGGATTTATAATTTTAATTTTTATAAAATGGATTTGGATAAAACATTGGTTGTATTTCAGGAAAGAACATTAGAAGAACATGGTATAATGATGAATGGTATTTTTCGGTTGTGGATGTTGTTGAAGTTTTGACAGATAGTCCTGCTCCACGACAGTACTGGGGAGTTTTAAAAAAAGAGAATCTCAGTTGTTAACAATTTGTTTACAACTGAAACTTCTGTCAGCGGACGGTAAAAAATATGATACGGATTGTGCGAACACGGAAAACATGTTCAGAATCATCCAGTCAATTCCCTCAAAGAAAGCCGAACCATTTAAGAGATGGCTTGCCAAAGTTGGTTATGAAGGGGTGCAGGAAATAGAGAACCATGAACTTGCACAGGTGCGGGCAAAGAAATACTGCGAACTAAAAGGTTACCCTGACAAAATGATTGAAAAACGATTAAGAGGAATCGCAATCAGGCAGGATTTAACAGATGAATATAAAGAGCGAGGAATTGAAGAGAAAAAGGATTAAAAAGATAAAAGGACTTGACCAGAAGTTTAAAAACCAGAATTTACGAGACCACATGACAGATATGGAACTGATTTTTACAAGACACGGCGATGCATCAACGGCAGAAATAACAAAATCAGATGATTCCAAAGGGTTTGAAGAATGTCTTGAATCATTCACAGAAGGCGGGAAAATTGCCGGTAACGCAAGACAGGAATTGAAGAAACGGAAGGGTAAGAAAGTTGTGAGCCGCGATATTTACTATAAAATTATAGAAAAAGTGCAAAAATTAGAGAATGATTTAAAACCAGTATATCAGAAAAGAAATTAAAGAAATTTTAATTGTTTTAATTGTTTTATAAAAAACGGATAAAAATTTAAAAGAGGCAAAAGAAGAAATGACAGAATTTATTATAAAGTTATTTGTGGGGATTGTATAGAAGTAATGAAGTCAATGCCTGAAAATTTTGTCCATCTGATAATTACTTCCCTGTCATATAATGTAGGAAAATCATATAAAAATCATAATGACTGTATGCCATACAAAGAATATTTAGGTAGTGATAAAGATGTAAGAAAAGAAGTATGTTATTAAGTTCACCGAAGAAAATTTGCAGATCAAATACGGTTTTGTTACTTTTGATTTGGCGAAAAATAGAGACTTTGATAAGTACCTTGGAAATGGAAAAATTAGAAAAACTATGAAGCAAACAGAAGTTATGTTGGTAGTTGATGATGTTAAATTTAGCGGAGGATTACGTGTATTGAACAATTATGAGCACATTGACAAAGTTGGCAATTTTTCTGATTTGGTTGGATGCGTTTGTAGTTTTTTTAAGTGAAAAACATAAGAAACCGTGCATAAATTTTATCAATTTTTCAAAGAAATTTTAATTATTTTATCAGCAAAATGAAGAAAAAAGATTTGGCGGACTACAGAAAAAGGATTGATAAAATTGACGCCAAAATCGGAAAACTTATAAGAGAGCGACTTGAAATTGTAGGAGATGTCGGAAAATTAAAGGTAAATTCAGGCATTTCTGTTAAAGATGAGGAAAGGATTAAAAAGGTATGTAAAAATTTTGCAGAAAACTCGGGATTATGTCTTAATGATGCAAAAAAAATTTATTCACCGTTGATAGAATATTGCATAAAAATGGAAGAGAAAATACAAAAAGAAAACAGTAAAAAATAATTAACATAACCGACCGCAAAAATGGATGAACGAATAAACAGGGAAATTGAACAATGCATAAAACACAGCGGAGAAAGTAATAAAATCAGAAAGGCCTTCTGGTATATGGATGAAAAGGTTGAAAATTTGCTTTTTGGGATAAGACAGGGAGATGATGCAATTGTTGTCAAAGATATGGTTTTTAATATGGAGGGACCTTATCATTTAAATATCGGAAGAAAAACCGGGCTTATTCACACGACATCTGATATTGTTGTTATGGGCGCAAAGCCGTTATACGGATTTGATGCAATGCAGGCAAAAAATTTAAAAGAGGCAGAAGATGCGGCAGAGGATATAAAAAAGCAGAGCGATGGAATAAATGTTCCAATTGTCGGGGGAAATACGCAATGTCTGAAAAATTTAGAATCGTGTGTGTCGTTTTTTGTTGTCGGAAAAATGATAAAACCAATTCCAGATTCAAATTTACAGGAAAACGATAAAATTTATATTCTCGGAGAGGCAATTGAAGGAGAAATAGGAGACAGGGTCAAGAAGGCAAACACAAAATTTGAGACATTTTTGGACATGATTGAGAAAACAGAGATAAATGCGGCAAAGGACTGTTCCCGCGGGGGGTGGTTTGGAAATTTAACAGAGATGTTGATAAAGTCAAAAAAAGGCATCATAATTAATAATATTCCTTATACAGAATTCAGCAAATATATGGGAAATTATCTTATATCAACAAAGGATGAGGGTGTAATTGACATTGCGATGCAGCATAAATGTCCGATAACAGAAATCGGAATTGTGACAAATGACCTGGAAGTTAAAATCGGGAAGGAAGTTGCTGTTGATAAAGAAAAAATTTTAAATTTGATTGATAAATTTCCGTTTAAGAAGCCGCACTTAAAGAAGGAAAAAATTTAAGAGGTAATCAGAAATTTAAAGAAAATTTAAGGATTGTTGCCTGTATCTCCGATACATATTCATCGCTCACGCTTGCATATATCACACAAAATACAGGCATTTGTACTATTCACTTATTGTACCCATTAATTCAGATACATACTCACAGCAGTTATGCTTTTATGTATCCAACCGCAGAATATGGGAAAATTTTATTACATGACTATCGGCTAAATGAGAAAATTGACCGAATTAAATGTCACCAACCAATTGAAACGAGAATTTTTTCCCATTAATATAATTGAAACTGTTGAAAAACCTCGTTTTTTGAGAAATCGGAATTTAAAACCGATATACTCAAACAACCCAAAAATTTGGAATTTACCTAATTTGGGACGTTTTCAACGCTCTCTATGCTTGCATTCATATAAATAACATAGGAAAGAAAGTAAATAAATTAATGACATTTAATTCGGTCAATAGCCGATAGTCATGTATTAATTATTATGTTTTAATCTAAAAATTAATCTAAAAATTAATCTAAAAATCTAAATTAATAATTACTATAATTAAATTTTAAAACATCTCAAAAATACGAAAATGGAAAAAAACACAAAATTTGTAAATTTTTTTGACGAGCTGGGGAAAGAAGATGTTCCGCTTGTTGGCGGAAAGGGCGCAAATCTCGGTGAAATGTTTGGGACAAAAATTCCCGTTCCCGAGGGTTTTGTTGTAAATGTAAATGCGTATAAAAATTTCTTAAGTACAAATCAGGGAATAAAAGAGGAAATTTCAAAAATTCTGGCAGAAACAGACATTCATAATTCGGCGATGCTGGAACAGAATACAAGGAAAATAAGGGAGCTTATTATGAGTGTCAAAATGCCGCAGGAAATTTCTGATGAAATAAAAAAGGCGTATCATAAACTGTGCGGACAAAATGATACATTTGTCGCGGTCCGGTCATCGGCAACAGCAGAGGACCTGGCAGAGGCATCCTTTGCAGGACAGCAGGACACTTATTTAAATATAATCGGAGAGGATAATGTTGTATATAATGTTCAGAAGTGCTGGGCATCTTTATTTACAGGAAGGGCAACATTTTACCGGACGGAACAAAAATTTGACCACATGCAGACATATCTTGCAGTAGTTGTGCAGAGAATGATTAATTCACAGGTCTCCGGGGTTATGTTTACTGCAAGCCCTATTACCGGAGAGGATGTTATAATTATTGAAGCAGCTTATGGTTTGGGAGAATTTGTTGTCGGAGGTGTTGTTACGCCGGACACATACCTTGTTGATAAAAAAACAACGAATATAATAGACAAAAAAATTTCTATACAAAAGATCGGACTCGTGAAAAAAGACGGCATAACAAAACAGGTGGATATAAACGAAATTTATCAGAATGCACAAAAACTCAGCGATGATAAAATAAAGAAATTAGCAGATGTCGGAAAATTAATTGAACAACACTATAAAGCACCTATAGATATTGAGTGGTGTGAAGAATACGGAAAAATTTATGTGGTTCAGGCAAGACCTATTACGACAATAAAGAAGGAAGGGGTTGAAGGAGAAAAAGTTAAAGAAGAAACAGATGAAGAGACAAAGGCAAACAAAGAAACAAATGAGAAGAAGGTCCTGTTAAGCGGATTTGGTGTAAGTATGGGTATTGCATCCGGAATTGTTAAGATTGTTCGTGATACTTCTGAACTTTCAGTAATTAAAATGGGAGATATTCTTGTTACACGAATGACTACTCCTGATATGGTTCCTGTGATGAAAAAAGCATCGGCGATAATAACAGACGAGGGGGGCATGACTTGTCACGCGGCTATTGTTGCTAGAGAACTTGGAATTCCCTGTATTGTCGGAACAAAGACAGCAACAAAGGAATTAACTAATGAAAGCACAATCACTGTTGATGGAAAAAAAGGACTTATATACGAAGGAAGGATTGCGCTGGAAGGAGCAAAAAAGAAAGTAAAAAAAGATGCAGAAGAACAACAGGTACAACAGATAATGATTCATTCCCTTCTAATCACATCAACAGAAATAAAAGGAAATGTTGATTTTAAGGAGGTTGCCGAGAAGGCAGTAGAAGCAGGTGCGGATGGTGTGGGTTTGTTAAGGTCAGAACACATGTTTCTTGAAATTGGCGAGCATCCGAAAAAATTAATAGAAGAAAACAGGAAAGAAGAATTAGTTACAAAAATAATGAATGGAATCAGGGATGTTGCTGATGTCATGTATCCGAGGCCCGTCTGGTATAGAACTCTTGACTTAAAAACAGACGAATTTAAGGCATTAAAGGGCGGTGAAAATGAACCCGAAGAAGCAAATCCGATGATTGGCTGGAGAGGAATTCGTAGGTCAATAGACGAAGTTGAGGTCCTGAAATGTGAATTTGAAGCAATCAGGCGACTGAGAGACGATGACCGGCTTACGAATATAGGAGTTATGTTGCCTATGATTCAGCATCCGTCAGAAATTAGAAAGGCAAAAGAATTAGCATCCGATATTGGCTTGGATCCGGATAAAATGGATTTTGGAATGATGGTTGAAATTCCTGCAGCGGCTTTGATAATAGACGACTTTATAAAAGAAGGAATTAGTTTTATCTCATTTGGAACAAACGATTTAACGCAATTTACATTGGCATTAGACCGAAACAGCGCCCATGTGGCAAAATTATATAATGAACATCATCCTGCTGTATTAAAGTTAATTGACATGGTAATTAAGGCGTGCAAAGAGAATAATGTTAAGACCTCAATATGCGGACAGGCAGGAAGCGATCCGAAAATGGTTGAGAAATTAATTATTATGGGCATTGATTCCGTATCTGCAAATATTGATGCTATAGAAACAATAAGGAGAGTTGCAGCGAGGGTTGAAAACAAGTTACTTATTGAATCGGCAAGAAAAAATTTTATGGACAAAAGAATAAATTTTAATAAAGAATAAATTTTAAAAACAAACCATAAATTAGAATAAATTTTAATAAAGAATAAATTTTAAAAACAAACCATAGATTAAATTATAAAGATGTTTCCGTTTAGTGGAGGAAATCCAAAACAAATGAAGGCAATGCTTCAACGTATGGGAATTAAAATGGAAGAAATTGAAGCGAGTGAAGTTATTATAAAGAGGACCGGTGGAAAAAATTTAAGAATCACAAATCCCGAGGTTTCAAAAGTTATGATGCAGGGAAATGTGCTTTTTAATGTATCTGGAAAGGTTGAAGAAATCGTGGGACAGAAGGAAATCAGGGAAGTAGTGAAACAGGAAGGAGAGGAAAAGGTAGAGATTACAGATGATGATATAAATTTAGTCATGGCACAGACAGGTTGTAATTATGAAACAGCAAAGAATGTATTGGAAGAAAATGAAGGAGACATTGCGGGTGCTATATTGAAGTTGAAGAAATAACTATATAAGATAATAGGTATTTTTATATAATCATTTTTTTATATTGTTATGTTGGGTTATATACTTGTTAGTATTAATTTTATATAAATGGAAATTTCAAAAATTTTAAGAGAATACAACAGGAAAAATCTGAATATCGCAACAATAGGCAGCCATTCCGCATTAGATGTTTGTGACGGAGCAAGCGAGGAAGGAATAAAAACAATCATATTTGCACAGAAAGGACGAGAAAAGCCATATATGTATTACAAAAAGACAAAAATCCGGAATTACAAAAGGGGCTGTGTTGATGAAATTTTGCTTTTGGATAAATTTAAGGACATGTTAAATTTTAGGGAAGATTTAATAAAAAGTAATGTAATTATCGTTCCAAACAGGGCTTTGACTTCCTATATTTCTATTGACGAAGTTGAAAATTTTGAAGTCCCGGTTTTTGGAAACAGATATATGTTAAGAATGGAGGAAAGAACAGAAAAGGAAAATTACTATTCTTTGCTTGAGAAGGCAGATTTACCTTATCCGAAAAAGATTGAAAGTCCTGAGGGTATAGACAAACTTTGTATGATTAAACTTCCACACGCAAAAAAACGACTGGAAAGGGGATTCTTTACAGTAGCAAGTTATAAAGAATATGCTGAAAAGTCAGAAAAACGGATAAAGCAGGGAATTATTACAAAAGAGGATTTGGAGAAAGCACAGATTGAAGAATATATTATTGGCCCTGTTTTTAATTTAAATTTCTTCTATTCACCTTTCTTTGGACTTGAATTGCTCGGGGCTGATTACAGATTTGAATCAGGTTTGGACGGGCATGTGCGACTGCCGGCAAAACAGCAATTAACGCTCGCGGGAACACAGGAATATCCAGAATATACTGTATGTGGTCACGCAAATGCAACCTTACGGGAATCACTGCTTGAAAAGACATTTGTTATTGGAGAGAAATTTGTTGATGCGTCAAAGAAATTTTACAACCCCGGAATTATTGGGCCGTTCTGCCTACAAACATGCGTTGACAAGGACTTAAATTTTTTCATCTATGATGTTGCACCAAGAATTGGCGGGGGAACAAATATTCACATGAATGTCGGGGCACCTTATGGAAATACGATGTGGAGGAAACCAATGTCAACAGGGAGAAGGATTGCTGTTGAAATAAAGTATGCCGCAGAAACAGACGAACTGGAAAAGGTTGTTACTTAAATTTTAAATTATAATCTCCAGTAACTGTTCAGCCGTCAAAAAAATCAGAAATAAATTTTTAATTTTTACACCCACTTTGTTCGGAGATTTAAAATTTCGCAGATTTTCAGTATTTCAAAAATCTCAAAGATTTTTTAAAGATTGAAACCAACGGTTTCAGTATTTCAAAATTTCATTTTGAAAATACGCTCACTTCGTTCGTGTCTTTTCAAATTCTCTGCGAATTTGAAAATCACCTCGCAGTTGCTCGGAGATCTTAAAATCCTTTTGTATTTTAAAATAAGTTCGCTTCGCTCTCATTTAAAAATTCCGTAAATTTTTAAAGAATGAAAATCTTGTAGATTTTTAGTATTTTAAAATCTTGTAGATTTTTAAAGATTGAAAACTTGCAGTTTTCAGTATTTAAAAAATCCCACAGATTTTTTAAAGATTGAAACCAAAGGTTTCAGTATATTTTCAAAACTTTGCGTTTTGAAAATACGCTCACTTCGTTCGTGTCTTTTCAAATTCTCTGCGAATTTGAAAATCACCTCGCAGTTGCTCGGAGATTTTAAAATCCTTTTGGATTTTAAAATAAGTTCGCTTCGCTCTCATATTTTCAAAACTTTGCGTTTTGAAAATACGCTCTGAATAGTTACATTTTTAATTAAATTTTTATAAATTTATGTTCCTCTTTATTCGCCACACAACCATATTAATCTTTACCTCATTTATTCGCCACACAACCCTATTAATCTTTACCTCATTTATTCGCCACAATCTTTATCACATCATTATTCTTCAGCACATAATTCTTTCCGATATTCCTCTTTGTCTTACAATTTACAGCCGTAATAAAATTTTTTCCTATATCTGTATGAACCATATATGCCAAATCAACAGGCGTTGAATCATTTCTGACAATACGTGCATCGGGAAGCACATTTCCTTTTGAATCGCTGAATTTATTTTCATCCTCTACAGGATAAACAACAATATAATGCAAAATTTCAAATATACATTTATTTATTGCACTCTGAACACCAGTTCTCCCATGTTTCTGCAAATTATCCCTGATGAAATTTATTGCTTTCTCCTGACATGAGTTTAAATTTTTCAGAATTTTAAAATCATTGTCTCCGGGAAGGTAATCAATAATACCGCTTTTTGTGGCAAGATGTAATGCGAGTTCTCCATCTGCAAATCCAGGAATAATATCGTATTTTTCGCTCAACCGTTCAAAATTTTTGTCTTTGTCTTTGTCAATTTTATTCCCGAACAGCAAAATCTTTTTTGAAATTTCCCTTAATTTAAACACAAATTCCTTTAATTCATCATCGTTCTTTAAAGTCATGTCCCCGAGTGCTGACTTCACATCGTGTTCCGAAATGCTCAATCCGGAAACCGCTGATACGATCCCTTTAAGTAAATCACTGCCTTCATATTTTACCTTTCCGGAAATTTTATTCCAGTTTCTCTTTATAATATCGTAAAACCATAAATTTATTTCGGTCTCTAAAAATTTTATATCGTTTTCAGGGTCATAATTTTCTGTTTCTTCTCCTTTGTCGTTCGTTGTTCCGGAAATGTCTATAACATGAATCAGCACATCCGCATTTCTCAAATCGTCAAGAAACTGATTTCCCAGTCCCTTGCCGAGATGGGCATCCGGAACCAGGCCAGCAACATCAATGAGTTCAACAGGGACGAATCGCTGCTGATTTATACAAACAGAATTTCTCGGATTGCATTTGACATCCAGTTCCTTACATGCGCAGTCAGTCCTCACATATCCCATTCCGATATTTGGATTTATTGTTGTAAACGGATAATTTGCGATTTGCACATTTGCAAGTGTTGTTGCCTTAAAAAATGTTGATTTTCCTACATTCGGCTTTCCAACAACTCCTATTTTCATTGTTATATCTTAATTCATTAATTTCATAATTTTTTTATTATAAATTTTACACAACATATAAATTTTACACAACATATAATTTTTACATTATAAATTTCGTATAATAAGCTGCTGTAGAAACGAACCTGGATAAATTTATTTTACCTTTATTTATCTTTATTCGTTTCTACATTTAACAATTTAAATTTTCCCAAAATATTATTTTATTTTTTACCATTTTATTTTATTTTATTTTTATACATTTTTAATTTCTATCGGGTCGGACAGGTCTTCCGCCATACACAATCTCTATATATCAGCGATATTCCGCAGAGGAATTCGCACATTGCGATTAGTGCTTATGAGGGCGGTTTCTCACTTTAAATAAAGAGATAGTCTGAAAAGACTTCTCAAAAAATTTAGAGATCCTGCCGACCCTTCCGATGATATTTTTTGTTTTAAATTTATTAAATTTATTAAATTTATATTTGCATTTTAAATTTATTTATGAAAAATTTAATATAAAAGAGGCGGCTCATCAGTCTAAGTACAGCGGTAGCTTTTAAAAAAGCTCCATAAAATTTATATAGATGTAGCCACCACTTATACACAGATTATT
>Ga0210009_1002209_pt1 | contig 14742 bp, 10 predicted proteins | sample CryGeyCG2114_065_FD_185457 | JGI IMG/M metagenome (GOLD analysis project Ga0210009, IMG submission 185457) | Groundwater microbial communities from aquifer - Crystal Geyser CG12_big_fil_rev_8/21/14_0.65 (SPAdes) (version 2) | ecosystem: Environmental > Aquatic > Deep subsurface > Groundwater ... | reverse complement strand
ACCTTCTTTTGGCTTTTTTTCTTTTACAGGTTCTTTTGTTAATATTTTTTTTGAATCAATTTCTGGAATAACATTTTTATTAGACTTCAAAATAATTTTTAGCTTATCGCCGGTTCTAATTTTATTTGAACTTAAATTATTCCATTTTCTAATATCTGCAATTGAAACGGCAAACTTTTCAGAAATTATACTTATTTCATCACCTCTATGAACTGTGTAATAAATAATATTTTTATCATTATTTATTTTAGGTGTAACTTTATCAACTTTTTCAAGGTTGGTAATCTCTATTTGTTTTTTACCATATAATTTTAAAGTCTTACCGGCAACTATTCTACTTGTTCTCAAATTATTCCAAGCCTTAATATCACTAACAGGAATGTGAAACTTCTCAGAAATTTCACTTATCGTGTCGCCTTTTTTCACAATATAATTTATAACATCCCCTGAAGGTGGTGAAACAATTTTTGTAACAGTCTTAGGTTTATTTTTTATAATATCTTTTTCAGTTCCGTAAATTCTTAATCTATTTCCTACATAAATTCTACTTGTTCTTAAATTATTCCATCTTTTTAAGCTGCTAACACTAACTCTGTAATTTTCAGCAATTGTTGATAAGCTTTCTCCATATCGTATTCTGTGATATTGCCAGATTCCCCTTCCTTTTTTAACCACAGGGACCGAAGTTATTAAAGTATCTTTATTCTTTTCATTTAGTTCGGCAAAGAAATCTTTCCTTTCTTTCGGTACATATATTTTTAACTTTTGCCCAACAATTACTGATGAAGTATAGGGAATATTATTCCAGTTCCTTAGATCACTTACTCTTGCTTCAAATAAATTTGCAATACCAATTAAACTGTCTTTTCTTTTTACTGTATAATTAACCGCTAAATATCCTTCTGGAACTTCATAATCAAGATTGATCTGTGGTGATGTATCAATTGCAACTTCCACATTCTCATCAATTTTATCGTCATCATTATTAATTGAATTAACTGCTGTTTCAATATCAGGATTGTAAGCATAATTTACTTTACCGGAATTTATAACAGGTATTTTTAATTTTTTACCGACATAAATTCTTGAACGAATAGATATATTATTAGCATCTGCTAATTTGCCTGTACTTATACCATACCGGTAAGCAATGCCTGATAATGTTTCACCTCTTCTTATAACATGAAAAAGAAAATGAACACGAGCACTAGCCGGAATATTTTGCATCCCTTTTGCAAAACTATTAAAAGTTCCTTTTGGAATTTTAAGATTAAATCCACCTTGTTTTTTGGTAGGTGTGCTTTGTTGTGTTAATACAGGGTTCATTTCTTGAAGAGTTTTTACATCTGTTCCGGCAATTGAAGCAAGAAAATTCATATCAATTGCTTCTTTAACAAAAAATGTATCATAATCAAATGGAGTTTTATATTCTAAATCAGTAACTCCATATTTTTCTAAATTAGAGGCAATAAGACAAACTGCAATATATTGAGGAACATAATTCCTAGTCTCTCTTGGTAAAAACCATCTGATTGACCAAAAATCATCGCCGCCTGAATTTCTTTTAGCTCTGTTAACCCAACCAATACCTGAATTATATGCTGCAATTGCTAAATACCAATCGCCTAATTCATTGTAAAGATCTTTTAAATGTCTAGCTGCAGCTCTTGTTGAAAGTTCCGGATCTCTGCGGCCATCTGTGTAGAAGTCTGATTGAAGACCATATAGCCTTCCTGTTGCTCTAATAAACTGCCACATACCAACAGCTCTGGCCCAGGATCTGGCTCTTGGATTTAAACCACTTTCAACCATACTTAGGTATAACAATTCCCTTGGTGCATCTTCTTCTTTGAAAATTCTTTCCATCATTGGGAAATATCTGCCTGATCTTTCAAACCATCTTTTTATAACATCTTTTCCTCTATTCTGAAAATAATCTAACCATTGTTGAACCAAAGGATTTATTTCCAACGGCATTTCATAATTATAACCTATTGGCTCAAATCTTTTAATATTAGATTTTTGATGAGTAATTTTTAGATCAATTTCAGGAATAGATTTATTCATCCATTCATCTAAAACCGATATAGAAACATCATCCGGTATTTTATCAAGCTTATTTATTAAATTTTTATAATCTTCAACAATTGAATTTTCTAATTCAGAATATGCATCATTATCTTCAATTCCCGGATAGTAACTTAAATTATTAATTATATTTAGTGCAGATTCAAAATTCTCAATTGCATCAATTACACTATCTATTTTAACATTCTCTATCGCTGAAAGATAATCTTGTCTTGCTTGTTCTAATAATTGATTGACAATTTGGTTGGTGTTTAGAGTTTCAGGAACAGTAGTTTTATTATCAATAATTTCATTTTGTGTAGCACATGAAGAAATAATAATTGAAAGAATAAAAACTATTAATAATGATATAATTTTTTTATGCATTTAGATTCCGTAGTTATAACTTATTGTAAATATAGTTGTTATATAAGTTTATATCAAGTATAAAATGAAGTAGTAATTAGCTTAAAATAAAATTTACAATGGTATATTTCCGTGTTTTTTCTTAGGATTTTTATCAACTTTATTTTTAAGTAATGTAAATGATTTTATTAATTTTATTTTTGTTTCTGACGGTTCAATAACATCATCTATAAATCCTCTTTCAGCTGCAATATAAGGATTAGTAAATTTTTCTTTATACTCTGCTAATTTTTTTTCTAATTCTGCTTTTGGATCTTTTGCTTTTTCAATTTCTTTTTTAAATATTATTTCAACAGCTCCTTTCGGGCCCATAACAGCAATCTCAGCCGTTGGCCAAGCAAAATTAAAATCGCCTCTGATGTGTTTTGAATTCATTACATCATAAGCACCGCCATATGCTTTTCTTGTAATTACAGTTACCTTTGGTACTGTTGCTTCGCAGAAAGCATAAAGTAATTTTGCGCCGTGTTTAATTATACCTCCCCATTCTTGAGCCGTTCCCGGTAAAAATCCCGGTACATCTTCTAATACCAACAATGGAATATTGAATGCATCACAAAATCTTACAAATCTGGCACCTTTAACAGAAGCATCAATATCTAAAACACCTGCAAGAACCATTGGTTGATTTGCAACAATACCAATTGACATTCCTCCTATTCTTGAAAAACCAACAATTATATTTTGAGCAAAATCACTATGTACTTCAAAAAAATCATTATCATCAACAAGACAAGAAATAACTTCTTTCATATCATATGGTTTGTTTGATTGTTCAGGAACTATATCATTTAGTTTTGTGTTGCTTTTTAATTTTGAAAAATCAAATTTAATATCACTTGGGCGATCCATAAAATTTAAAGGAATATAGCTGAGTAATTTCCTTATATTTTGTAAAGTCTCTATTTCATTTTCATATATAAAATGTGCAACTCCGCTTTTAGTTGCATGTGTGACAGCACCACCCAGATCTTCAAAACTAACTTTTTCATGTGTCACTGTTTTTACTACATTTGGACCAGTAACAAACATATGGCTTGTATTCTTTACCATAAATATAAAATCTGTAATTGCCGGGGAATAAACAGCACCCCCAGCACAATCACCCATCACTGCGGATATTTGAGGCACAACTCCGGATGCCAGTGTATTTTGTAAAAATATATCGGCATAACCACCTAGGCTTACAACACCTTCCTGAATCCTTGCACCACCAGAATCATTAAGTCCAACTATTGGAATTCCATTCTTTAAAGCAATGCTCATTATCTTTAATATTTTTTCAGAGTGCGTTTCGGAAAGAGAGCCACCAAAAACTGTAAAGTCTTGGCTGTAAAGAGCAATTTGTCTTCCATCAATTTTAGCAAGACCTGTTACAACTCCATCCCCTGGATAGTGACGTTTATTAAGTCCAAAGGCTCTAGCACGATGTATAACAAACATATCAATTTCATCAAATGAATTTTCATCAACAAGTAATTCAATTCTTTCTCTTGCAGTAAGTTTTCCCTTGTCGTGCTGTTTTTTTATTCTTTCTTTTCCGCCGCCTAATTTTGCTTTTGATTTTTTCTTTCTTAATTCATCAATTTTTTTTGTCATAAAAGCCCCTTAAAAAATTTAATGTACATTATTCAAACTATTTTTTGCAAAAATATTGATAATTTTTTCTGTTACTTTTTGTTGTCTGTTCCTTCTATCTTCTGTCTCTAAGTTTTTCCATTCTTCAAAAAGATTTATTGATTTTAAAAATTTAGAATTCCCTTCTTTCATTAAATAAATATTTTCTGATAAATAAATTGCATCATAAATATTTGTTGTATTTATAAGAAAAGAGACAGCATATTTTTTTGAAATATTTTTTATAAGATCAAATAATTCAAATTTTGTTTCATTATCCATTTCAGAAAATGAATTATCTATTAAAATTAGTACTGAATTAAAAATCAAAGCCCTTGCCAGAGATATTCTAAATCTAAAGCCCAAACTTTTATTATCACAAAAATGATTCTCATATCCTTTCAGTCCGACTTCATTTATTATTTTTTGAATATTTACATCATTATTAACCAATGTTGAAGCGGAATTTTTTAACACATATTTAATATTATCTTTTACATTAAGCCAAGGGAAAGATGATGAAGCTTCGGGTATATAGATAGCAGATTTTATTGTATTCGGATATTTTAATTCTCCTTCAAAATCACTTTCAACATTCCCAATTATTTTAAATAACGCAGAAGCTGATTCATCATAACAGATAATACTATTAATAGAATTCTTCTCTAAATTTAAATTTACTTTAAAATTTTTGAATACAGATCTATAATTCAAATTATTAATCCCTAAGATCATATTTTCTTCTTTTACCATTTCTATTCCCAATGAACAAATTGATTAAATAATACCTTAATTAGAAAGTGGAATATTATGATAGTAAGAGATATTAGTACAGATGTAAAAAATAATACGTAAAGGTCCTTAAGTATCATTGAGCTATGAAGCACCGAACCAAGACCAAAAGTATTTTGAACATATTCAAAGACTAATAAGACTCCCCATAATTTAATATGTAGTAATAAAAAAGAATTTTCAAGCGAAGGTATTATCTGTTTAAATTTTACATTTGCTAGTATTTTCTTAGAAGTTAGTCCTAATGATCTTGCTGAGTTTTCAAGATCATTTAGAATTGTATTTCTTTTATTTATTATATCTTTAGAAATGTACAAAAAACTAAAAAATGCTAATAAAATATATTCTGTATAGAATGAATTAGGAATCCAAAAAACTAAAAAAATAATAAAGATTAAAGTAGGCAACAGGAATTTTAATTTATAGAAAGCACTGATCAAATCGACGAATAAATTTTTAGTTAACAGAAAATATCTTAAAAAATAAGTTAGAATTAGAGAGACAATTATTCCAAAAGTAATTGAGCCGACTGAGATCAAAAAATTATTTACTAATTGATTCTCTTGTAGAATATCATTGATAGATTCCCAGAGTATAATTGGTTTAGGCAGGATATTGCTCCAGACAAAAACAAATTGGAATAAAACAATCCAAATAATCAAAAATGATATTAAAATTTTAAAAGGATTTTTTAAAAATATTTTATCTGAAGACATATTTTATCAAACAAGATGAATAATCAATTTTACTAATTGAAATATATTGATATGAAGTGCGTTATTCAATAAATGTTTATTTAACTCAGAATTATTTTGCTAATTCAAGTAAAAAAGGATTACTTGCTTTTTCTTCTCCAATTGTGGAGGATTCACCATGTCCGGGATAAATAGTAACATTGTCATCTAATTTCATAAGTTTATTTTTTATTGAATCAAATAAAGCATCAGTATTAGCTCCCCAAAGATCAGTTCTGCCAATACTTCCTTTAAATAATACATCTCCGGTAATACAAATATTTTCACTTTCAACCAGAAAGCACATTTCACCGGGTGAATGACCCGGAGTAAATAGCGGTTTAATTTCACAATCATTCAATGTTAATTTTTCATTCTCATTTATCAACTTATCCGGTTTAGGAGGCTTTTCCATTGTTATACCAACCATCTCCATTTGACTGTCGTAATGCTCCAATAAAATGAAATCTTTTTCAGGTACTAAAAATTCAACCTCATAATTATTTTTTATAAAATTGCATCCCAATATGTGATCTATGTGACAATGTGTGTTGATCATCCTTTTCAATAATATATTTTCTTTTTGAACAAATTCTTTAAATTGATTTTCCTCATTATTATTTGACATTCCAGGGTCAAAAACTATTCCTTCATTATTTTCATCAGACCAAAATAAAATTGTATTTTCTAAGAAGGGATTAAAGGTAAAAGATTTTATTTTTATCATAGGAATTATTTTTTGAAATTTTTAGTTATTCTTGAATGTAGATTGTTTGTATAGTTTTTATAATTGCTTTTTGTTTCTTCTATAGAATCACCGCCAAATTTTTGTAAAAAGAATTTTGCCAATGACCATGCAATGAGTGATTCAGCAATTACAGAACAAGCCGGTACAGCAACAAAATCACTTCTTTCTCTTCTGGAAATAACAGATCTCATAGTTTTTAGATCAACGCTCTTAATTGGTGTCATTAAAGTTGAAATAGGTTTCATTGCAGCCCTAACAATAATTGGAAGTCCTGTAGAAATTCCTCCTTCAATTCCCCCTGCTCGGTTTGTCCTTCTTGTTAGTTTCTTATTTTTTATTACAATTTCATCGTGAACATTGGAACCGTAAGAATTTGCTGAATCAAATCCAAGTCCTATTTCTACACCTTTCACAGCTTGAATGGACATAATTGATTGTGATATTTCTGCATCAAGTTTTCTATCGTATTGCATAAAACTACCTAACCCTACAGGAAGTCCTGTTGCAACAACAATGAATGTTCCGCCAAGTGTATCGCCCTTCTTTTTTGCAGATTTAATTTTTCTTATTATTTTTTCTTCATCTTTTTCTAATAACACTCTTACCTGACTTTTATCTGCTTTTTCCGATAAACTCCAAATATTAAAATTTTTACTCAACTTATTATCATAAAGTTTATTTGTCATTTCTGATGAAGTATAAACACCACCAATGCTTTCAACATAACTTCCAACCGTAATTCCGAATTCTTCTAAAAATTTTCTTGCAACCGTACACGCTGCAACTCGTATTGCTGTTTCTCTTGCACTTGATCGTTCAATAGAGTTTCTTATATCATCAAAATTATATTTTGAAGTTCCCACTAGATCAGCGTGCCCCGGACGTGGAATAGTTACTTTATCAATTTTACCTTTAGATTTTTCAACAGACATTTTATCTGTCCAATTTTCCCCATCTAAATTTTTTATTAATAAAGAAATTGGAGAGCCAAGAGTTTTTCCAAATCGAATTCCTGACAATATTTCTACTTGATCAGATTCTATTTTCATCCTTCCACCTCTTCCGTAACCTGCTTGTCTTCTCTTAAGATGAAAATCGATATATTTTTTATCTATATCCAAGTTGGAAGGAAATCCATCAATAATTGCAGTTAATGTCTTACCGTGCGATTCCCCAGCTGTTAAATATTTGATCATTTTAAAATATATTTTATTTAATAGAATAATATAAAAAAAACGCCCATAAAAACGGGCGCTATTAAATAACTATTTTTGTTTACACTTATTTACCTGGAACAGCTAAACCAAGGAACCTGCTATTACCTTTATTATCCATAACTTTTAGTAATAGAGCAGATCCTTTTTTACTATCAACAATTCTCTGAAAATCTTTTACATCTTCTACTTTCTGTTTATCAGCTTCTACTATTACTAAACCCCTAACTAGATTTTGATCTCCTGCAATGCTGTATGGTTTCACATCTGTAATTAATACGCCTGAATCAATATTAAGTTCTCTCTTATCACTATTTGATAAATTTTGAATGGTTAAACCAATATCATCAAATGATATTTCAGCAGGATTACCATCAGTTGATTCATCACTGTTGTCACCATTTTTTACAGTTGTAATTTCAGGTTCATCATTTAGTGCTTTAAGTTTTACACTCTTAGTTATCGTTTTACCATCTCTGAATATAGTTAAAATTACAGATGTACCTGCTGTTTTGGTAGCAATATAAGTTTGAAGCTCGTTTGGTTCGTTAACAACTTTATTATCTACTTTTAATATTACATCACCTGCTTTTATTCCGGCAACAGCAGCTGAGCCACCGGCTACAAGTTTTTGTACAAGAATTCCGTGCGGACTATCCAAACCAATAGATTTAGCAAGAGCATCATCAACTGAACTAATTTCAACTCCAATATATCCTCTTGTTACCTTACCATTTGTTATTAATTCTTTTGTTACAGCTTTTACTAAATTAATGGGAATAGCAAAACCATAACCAATGTAAGTACCACCACCGGAAGCAGCAATTGCAGTATTGATTCCAATAACAGCTCCGGAAAGATCAACCAATGCTCCACCGCTGTTACCCGGATTTATTGCAGCATCAGTCTGAATATAATTTTCAATTCCATATCTATCTTTTATCAAACCTAACTGACCTCTGCCAATTGCACTGATAATGCCAGCAGTAACAGTTGAAGTTAATGATAATGGATTACCAATTGCCATTACCCATTGACCTACTTTAATTTCTTCAGAATTTCCTAAATAGGCAGCAGATAAATTTTTAGCATTAATTTTTACTACTGCAAGATCAGTAAGAGGATCAGTACCAATTACTTTTGCAGAAAATGTTCTCTTATCAGCGAGACCAACGGTAACCTTTGTCGCATTTTTAACAACATGATTATTAGTTACTATATATCCATCAGCAGATATAATTATTCCGCTCCCGGACCCTTTTTGTTCTTTAGGCATTTGGGGTGATCTGTTAAATGGATCAAAAGGTATGATTAAATTTTCGTGTGGGTTATCTGTTCTTTTTGATACAACTTCAATTTGTACAATTTGAGGTGTAACTTTTTCAGCAACTTCAATAAAAGCTTTGCTAAAGGAACTTGTTTTTGCATCTAAAGTAACCGGAGCTTTATCTGTACCTAATGTTACATCAGCAAAGCTGGGTTTTATATCTCCATAGCCGGTTACAAGTAACGCACCCATTATAATCCCCAAAACTATTAGTGCTGTTGCACCCACAATACTTTTTATTTTGACCATATTCTCCTCTTAAAATTATTTTAATTTTTATAATATTTAATCTATCAGTTTCAAAGATTTAAGTCCATTAAATGAGTTTATATGATATTTAAGATATGTTTCCATAAAATATAAGGCTTTAGAACTTAAATATTCTGCATTATTAATAATTTTTTTATTGTTTCTTAGACAAAAGAAAAACTCAAAAAGTTCCTTGCTTATGTCTATTACAGTTAGATGATCTGCTTTGCAATTTCCACACAATAGTCCCAGTTCAAAATTAAAAGCAAGTTCCTCATTTTCAATATCTTCACTATTACAAATTGCGCATTTTTTAAATGAAAATTGATATCCCATTTCTTTAATTATAAAAAGAAAGAACCGGCAAAAAATTACACTGGATATTTCCTCTGATTTATTGAACAAATCAAGTATCCTTACCAATCCTTTAAATAATTTTTCGTCTTTCTCCTCTTCACTAGTTAAATATTGTATAATCTCAATTGATGAATAGGCATATTTTAATTTATAGATATCATCTTTTATTAAAGAATAATTTGAAATCAGATCTGCTGAAGAAATAAGCTGTACTTCCCTGCTTTTCTTAATATATATAACTATTTCCACTAGATTTAAAGGATCTAATATTGCTCCAGTATTTGTCTTGGACTTTCGCGCACCTTTAAGTATTGCTGAAAGCCTTCCTTCTTCTTCAGTATATAAGGATAATATCAGACTGCTATCACCATAATTTTGTTTTTTAAGAACTACAGCTTTTGTCTTAATAATTTTATTCATTTGAAAACTTATATGGGTACTGGTAAACCTTTTTTTCTGTTATTATTCCCATAATTAATTTTGAAGGTGTGACATCAAAGGCAGGTGTGTAAGTCTCAAATTTTTTATTAATAAATTTATTCCCATTCAATTCCAACAATTCTTCACTTTTTCTAAATTCAATCTTTATTTCTTCACCTGAAGTAATATTTCTATCAATTGTTGTAGAAGGTGCAGCAATGTAAAAAGGTTTATTATGATAATAGCAAAGTACTGCTAAATTGTATGTTCCAATCTTATTAGCAGTATCTCCATTAGCAGCAATTCTATCTGCTCCTACAATTACCAAATCAATTTTACTTGAACTAAATAATGAAGAAGCAGAAGAATCAGTCAGTACAGAAAAAGGGATTCTTTCTTTCTCAAGTTCAAAAGCTGTTAGTCTAGAACCTTGTAATAAAGGCCTGGTCTCATCTGTATAAACGTGATCTATTAATTTATTTTTGTAAGCTTGTTTTATAACATTGAATGCAGTGCCATCTCCCCCGGTTGCCAATTTACCGGTGTTACAATGAGTTAACACTACAGATTTTTTTGGAAAAATTTCTAAGCCATTTTTCCCAATTGAATCACATTTATTTATATCGTCTTTATGTATTTCAATTGCTTTATCCAGAATTATCTTATAGAGATTATCTTTTGTTTTATTTTTATCAAAAACTTTTTTTACTTCATTAAGAGCATAAAATAAATTAACAGCAGTTGGACGAGTATTTTTTAATCTTTCGTATGCCTTTGTAAAAATAATATCAACTTTTTTTTTCTTTGAATCTTTGATTGATAAAGCCAGGGCATATGCTGCAGCTATTCCAATTAATGGAGCCCCACGTACTTCTAATTTTTCAATTGCTTCGGCAACTCTCTCGTAGCCATTAGTTTTGCAGTAAATTTCTTCGTTCGGTAATTTAGTCTGATCTAAAAATATTAGTTCATCATTTTCAAATTTTAACGAAAAATATTCTTTAGAGTTCATCACATTTAGATAAATTTAGGAATTCCCTGTATCTGTCATTTACTCTGAGGTAATCTATTTCTTCTAATCCTTTTGTACTGAATTGCTCAACACAAAATGAAGCCATAGTGCTTCCGTAAATCACTGCTCTTTTGATATTCTCAAAGCTTAGATCGTGAGTTTTATGTAAAAATCCAATAAAACCACCGGCAAATGAATCACCGGCCCCGGTTGGATCATAGATAAATTCAAGCGGATAAGCCGGAGCAGAAAAGATTGATTCTTTTGATATAAGTAAAGCTCCGTGTTCACCTTTTTTTATTATTAAGATCTCTGCTCCCATCTCTAATATGCTTTTTGCTGCTTTTATTAGATTTGGTTCATGTGCTAAAAGTCTTGTCTCTGAATCATTTATTATTAGAATGTTTACTTTCTTTAGCAGTTTTATTAGTTCATCCTTTTGACTTTCAATCCAGTAATTCATTGTATCACAAACTACACATTTAGGATCTTTCATTTGATCCAACACTCTTAATTGTAAAACGGGATCAATATTACCCAAGCATACAAAACTTGCTTTTTGATATTTTTCCGGAACAATTGGGTTAAAATCCTGAAATACATTTAATTCTGTTAAAAGTGTATCCCTTACATTAAGATCATAATGATATTTGCCTGCCCAGCGAAATGTTTTTCCGCCTTCAATTATTTGTAAACCTTCCAGATCTATATGTTTGTCTTCTAATAAATTGATATAATCTTTTGGGAAATCTTCACCAACTACACCCACCAAATATATTGGTGCTGTAAAATAACTAGCAGCTAATGATATATAAGTGGCAGCTCCACCTAATGCATTTTCAATTTTATGAAATGGTGTTGTAACATCATCCAATCCAAGTGAACCAACGACAAGTAATCCCAAAATATTTCTCCGTATTTAAAATTTATAAAGTATAAAATTAAAGAATAACTTATTAAAATGTAATTTTTAATAAATCTAGATATTCTTTTTTATTCTTATAATAATCCACTAATATTTTTAGTGCATTTTTCTGTTCTTCCCAAGCAAATGTATCAATTGCTTCTTCATAGTTTACCCATTTATAATTACAGTGTTCTTTACTTAGCTTTACTTTTGATTCACTTGAAACTTTTACAGCAAAAACCGGGACATGATAAATTGAGTCACTATTTTCTGAATAAAATGTATTAATCTTAGGTACAACCCAAAGTTCTTCAATATTCAGATCTGTTTCTTCTTTTATTTCTCGTACAGCTGTTTCAAAAGCTTTTTCCCCATCTTCAATCTTTCCCGTTACCATTTGCCAAAGTCCGGGATAAATATTATTCTTAGATCGTTCAAGGATTAAAAATTCCATCTTAGAATTAACTAGTCTAAAAACATGCACTTCAATTAAATTAGATCCTCTATTCATTTATATTTTTCCTTAATTAAAAATATGCTCTAAATTCTGCGCGTGCAGTATGAACAGCTCTGTCTCCAGCCTGTAATCTTCCATCATAGCTTAAGCTTGTTTGTAAATTATAAGCTATTTTATATTCAAAGTTAACTTTCCAAAAATAATTTTTACCAATTAATTTACCTTCAGTTATTTCAAATGGTAAAACATTCCCAGACGAATTACCAAGAAGTTCATCTCTGCTAATTTCAACTCTCAATCTTCCTGTACCTGCAAAAGATAAAACCATTCGTATTGATTGCGAGTTGAGATCAACAACGGTTGGTACAACTGGATAATCATCTGTACTTCTGCCGGCTTTAATTTTAAAACCTATTTCAATATTGTTTACTGGTCTGTAAACAAAATCAGAAGAAATACTGTTACTTGTAATCAATCTTCTTCTTGATGAAGGTAAATTAGATTCAAGAAATGCATTATCATTTTTATTAATAAATTCTGTTTGGTTACTGATCTCAGGAACTAATTTTGTCCTAAGTCTTATACTTCTTTCTCTAATATATGATCTAACTGGCCCATCACTAAATTGGTTTAGGTTTTTTGATTGTGTGAAACGTAATCTTAACGAAAAGTTATAAGAATTCTCATTAATAAATATATCTTGTTGAATAAAATTAGAGCCGTGCAGTGTATTATTAATATCTTGGAATGAAGAAAAATTTAACAGATAAATTTTCTTCAGATCCTCTTCTCTGCTATTTTCTTCAACTCTCCAAAATGTTTCAGTCGATAACAACTTAATTATTTTACCAAAAGAAGAATTTTTGTCAAACAATTCCGAAAATTTTATTTTCCAATTAGTACTTGTTCTTAAATTAATTACAGGAAATAGTTCGTCAGTTTGAGCTGTTATTTTTATATAATCTCCATCAAAAATAGCTGGTTCAAATTCATTTTCATCCTGTATCCCATTTTTATTAAGATCACCCAAGTAAATAAAATTTCCGTTCCCCTTTTTAACTTTTACAAAAATCTGCTGCAGTTTTGCTGATTTTTGTGTGGATACTTCGTAAAAAGCATTCCCTGTAACGGCATTATCAAACAATCTAATATTAGAAATTGATCTGATCAGAACAGTTTTACTATCCTTAAACCCTATGTTCTTAAACTCCTTTTCAAATATTTTGTCTCTTAAAACAAGAGTAAGGTGAGTATTAATTGTATTTATACCTTTATAATCCAGATCAAAGAATTGCCCTGTTGAGGTAGCTTGTTCAAGTAAAACTCCGGACAATGCAGCATAATCTTTTCTAATGGAATATTTAAATGATAATTCCAGACCTTTAATTTTATTGTATGAGATAAAGGGATCAAATTCATAATATTTAATACTGCCGTCTAAAAGTGAATCTGAATTAGTTACATTGTCTTCTTTATTTTCAGCTAAATAATAAAGCCCTGTTGTTAAATTAAAAAGATCAAATTTACTATTACCTTCTTGTCTAATCCATTTAGAATTGAAATTGGTATTTTCAGTTTTTACATAGTCTAAATTGTAGTATACATTTATATCTTTTCCATTCGAATAATTAATAGAGTTTTTAAATCGGTCAGATTTAAAAATTGACCCTTGCCTTAAGAAACCGAAGAAAGAATTGAATGATAAAGATTTTATTGGCAGATAATTTACATTCAATTCTCTTAATGTTTGGCTTGAATTCAATTGTTGGTTATTAATATTATAGTCTCTATTAAATTCAATTGTATTTATTCTGTCAATTGGATTAAATTTATCATCAATGAATCTGTCTTTATAGGAAAGGCCAAGTTCTCCTACATCTAAACTACCCAGCTTAATTTTTTGTGGTGATATTAAAATATTAATATTTCTTGCAGACCCGAAATTATTATTATCATCTAAAGTGGAAAATCTGTTTTTATCAAAAAGACTTCCTGAGTATTCAAAATTCAGTTCAATGCCATCAATTGGTTTATATTTTACTACAAAATTTCCTAATTGATTTAGTTGAGGTAATGGTAAAGAAATTAAAGGCAGATATGTTCCGGCACCTTTACCAACAAATTTGAAAACTCCCAAACTTTCTCTGATATAATCTCCATTTCCAGCACCGAAGAAACTAAAAGCTACATTATAAATTGCATTGGCACTCCCGGGATTATAGAGGTAATAAGAAAAAGAACTACCATTGATCAAAGTGTCTATTTTTTCATATCTTCCCTGGCGGACTCCACTAGAGTCAAATGGAGCAAGTGAAATACCAGACTTAGTTGCTTTGTCTAAATCATCACCTGCATTTCTTAAAATAACTTTGTCACTATCTGAAAGGATTAAATCAATTGGTGCATTTTGGTTAT
>Ga0210009_1002204_pt1 | contig 14782 bp, 9 predicted proteins | sample CryGeyCG2114_065_FD_185457 | JGI IMG/M metagenome (GOLD analysis project Ga0210009, IMG submission 185457) | Groundwater microbial communities from aquifer - Crystal Geyser CG12_big_fil_rev_8/21/14_0.65 (SPAdes) (version 2) | ecosystem: Environmental > Aquatic > Deep subsurface > Groundwater ... | reverse complement strand
TTCCTATGGCTTTGGTAATATGGCTTATTCAATAACAGTTGACGAACAAAATAAAATTACGGAGTTTTTTAAGGATAACAATTATTATGAAATTCCATTCTATGTAAAAAAGGATACTACTGTTAATGTTAATACAACTGAAATAAACGTTAAGTTTGATGGTTTTGAAATTATGGATGGTGATTTTGTTTCCAACCAACCAACCATTCTTTTTGAATTAAACTATTCTAACAACTTCCCAGTTGGTGATACAACAGCAGTTGTTTTTGCATTGGATAATAAAAGAGTTTACACTTCCAAAATGAATGTGGATTATGATACAATAAATAAAACTATTTCATATATATATGAACCCAAGATGGAGGATGGTCAGCATTATTTAAAAGTTACGGGAAAGCCAGACATTATAACTGATAATAGCTTTGGAATAGATAAATTATTTACTGTCTCTAATAAATTAAAAGCTGTGGATATTTACAATTTCCCTAATCCAGTAAGTGATGAAACTGATTTTACATTTCGTTTAGCCAAAGTTCCAGAATCATTAGATATTAAAATTTATACTATTGCTGGTAGATTGATTAAAATATTTGAGTTGCAAAGCTATGAATTGAAAACAGATATAAATAAAGTTCATTGGAATTTAAGAGACGAGGATGGTGATAAAATTGCAAACGGAGTTTATTTGTATAAAGTAATTTTACGAGACCAAGATAAAGTTGAGCACTATACTCAAAAATTAGCAATTGTTAGATAGGATTAATTGTTGAATTGTTAAATTGTTGTATTGCTAAATTGTTTGTTATGTATTATGAATATAAGTCATTGTGAGGAGTTCATTTTTTCCGGGCGACGTGACAATCTCTAAAATTTGCAGACCAAAGAATTTGTTCTTAAAAAATTTACAAATAATTATCATTTTGAGATATGAATAAAATAATAATAACATTCTATAGTATAATATTAACATTAAATATAATTGCCCAAGGCGTAATTAAACCAGAAGGAACTCTTCCAGTTGAACTGGTTTATTTTGTTGGTGATGTTGTTGATTCTACTGTGGAATTGCGTTGGGGAACTGCAACCGAAGTTAATAATTATGGATACGATATTTTAAGAGCAGATACTTCATTTACATGGGAAACAATTGATTTTGTTCAAGGGCACGGTAATAGTTATTCCCCAAAGGATTATTTATTTGTTGATACTACGATTGTTGAAAATGGAAACTACTATTATTTGCTCCGTCAAATTGATTTTGATGGAAATTTTGAATTAACACATGATACTGTAAAAGTAACTGTTGATTACATTACATCAATCAAAGAAAATTTTCAGTCTCAAAATTTAGAACCAGAAGTTTTTGAATTATCACAAAACTATCCAAATCCATTTAATCCAGAAACAAATATTTTATTTACAATTAAAGAGCAAGATTTTGTAACTCTAAAATTGTATTCAATTACTGGTGAGGAGCTAGAAACAATAATTAGCAACATAGTGACCGTAGGCACACATTTAATTAAATTCAAACCTGATAATTTGGCTTCGGGTACTTATATTTATAAATTAGATGTAAAAAATAAATCAATTTCAAAAAAAATGTTATTCATAAAGTGAGGTAAAAATGAAAAAAATGTTAGTATTTTTAATGCTTTTGTTTACGCTTCAAGCTCAAGCGCAGTTTGATAATGTGCTTAATCCAAATGAAGGCGTTGTGGAAGGTGGGTTAGGAATGAGCTGGATTGATGGTCAGCCAAATTATACCTTTAGGCTACGTCCAGAAGTTTCATTCGGTAATTTTGGAGCTGGATTAGATTTAAATCTTGAATTTAATTCAAACGGTTTGAGAAGCGAAAACTTTAATACTGTTTCCGATTACTTATCTATTATTCGTTATTTACGTTGGGGACATAAAAATGATCCATTATACATTAGAGTTGGAGCTTTGGATAATTCAACTTTGGGTTATGGAAATATTATGTATCTATATAACAACAGTCCTTCATTTGATGCACGAACCATTGGACTTGAAGTCGGTTTTGATATGGATAGATGGGGAGTTGAAGCTGTATACGCAAACATTGCTAAAGCTGGTGTTCTTGGTGCTCGTGGCTATGTTCGTCCATTAAAATTTACTACAGCGGGTGATATTCCTATTATTGGCGCACTTGAAGTTGGCGCAACTTTTACTACTGATGTTGATACTAAAGCTGGTTATTTGGGTGGATATTATGATATCGTAAAAGATGATTTTATTGCAACAAGGGATACTGGTAGTATTCAAATAATTTCTGCTGATATTGGTCTTCCAATTTTTCAAACAAGCGTAACCAGTTTAGAATTATATTTTACACATACACAAATACTTGATTTCGGTTCTGGTCAATCCTATGGTGCCTTATTTAATTTTGATTTTACTGGAGTTTCATTAAAAGTTAAATTGGAAAGAAATATCAATGGTAAACAATATATTCCAGCATACTTTGATGCTCTTTACGAAATTGATAGGTTCGGCATGGATGAAAATGGTGCACTTATTGGAAAAGCTAAATTTCTTGAAAACGCCTCTCTCGATGCTGTAAATGGTTGGTATGGCGGATTGATTCTTGATGTTATGAATCTTTTTAGAGTTTCGGGAAGTTATCAAAGATTAGATGGTGATAATCAAAATGGTACTTTATACCTCGCTGGTGAAGTTGATCCAATGGGAACGCCGATGGTAGTAAGAGCGGGATATGATAAAACTGGAATTACTACTGAATCTGAGATGTTTACTTTAGATGATAGATCAAGATTTTTTATTGAAGCTGGATATAAACCATATCCATTTATGACTGTTTCAATGGTATATTTATGGACATTCCAACCAATTCGTGGAGTAGATGAAACGATTCTTGGATACGAACCTCAAAAAAGAATTGAGCCAAGGGTCTCTTTTGAAATGCCTTTAAGTTTCTAATTTTATTTAGTGGACGCAAAATATGCGTCCACTATTCCTCAAAAATTACTCCATCCCTCATTTCAATAATTCTGTCACCAATATTCATTAAATCTTTATTATGTGTTACAATTAAAAATGTAAGATTAAACTCATCACGCAGCTTTTTTATAAGTTCGTGAATTATTGTGCTGTTTGTCGTATCAAGATTTCCAGTGGGCTCATCTGCAAAAATAATTTTAGGATTATTTGCTAATGCTCTTGCCATTGCTACACGTTGTTGTTCTCCACCCGATAATTCAGAAGGTCTATGTTCGCTTCTATCCAAAAGACCAACAATTTCCAATAACTCTAAACTATGCTTATCGGCTTTAGGTTTGGGAATTCCAGAAATTAGTTGTGGAATTGAAATGTTTTCTAAAGCTGTAAATTCTGGTAATAAATGGTGAAACTGAAAAACAAATCCCAAATTATTATTCCTGAATTTTGAAACCTCATCATCATTTAGTTTATGTATATTAATTCCATTAAAGTTAACAGTTCCACTATCTGGTTTATCCAAGCCTGCAAGAATGTGAAGAAGCGTGCTTTTACCTGCTCCAGATTTTCCGACAATTACATTTATTTTCCCTTCATCTATAGAAAGCGAAATACCTTTAAGTATTTCAAGGCGTTCATCGTTTCTTTTCTGAAATGATTTGTGAATATCGTTACCTTGTATTACTATTGTCATGTTATATCTCTTGTTATTCTATTCGTCTAAAATTATTCATATTTAATTGTATCAATCACGTTTAATTTTACAGCTCTTTTGGCTGGATATAAAGCCGCCAAAAATGAAAGCAGCATTGAAACAATTGGAATAATTATCAAATCGCTTGTATGTAGTTTTACTGGAATTGCATCAATAATATATTTCATTGGGTCTAATGGATATAATTTGAACTCAATTTGTAAATAACAAATAACAATTCCAATAAGAAAGCCAGAAACTGTTCCGATAATTCCAATTAAAATTCCTTCAAACATAAAAATTTTGAGGATGGAATTTTTTGATGCGCCCATAGAACGTAAAATTCCAATATCTCGTCTTTTTTCAATAACTGACATTGTAAGTGAGCCAAGAATATTAAAAGTTGCAACTGATATTATTAACAGCAGAAGTATAAATGCGCCCCATCTTTCAAGTTGAAGAACATTATAGAACTCTTTATTCATATCATACCAAGTTTGAATGCTAATATTATCTGATGCTATCTTTCGTTCAATTTCATCCTTTACTTGCTTAGCGGTTTCGTAATCGTGTAATTTAACTTCAAAACCAGAAATATTTGATGAACCGAGTAATCTTTTGGCAGAATTTAAATTAGTATATGCAAACATATCATCATTACTTTTGCTGTTTGATTTGTAAATTCCACTCACTATAAAAATTTGAGTGTTTGGAATTACCAAAAAATTAGTAATCATATTTTCAATACTTTTTAGCGAAGTTGCGGTTAAAGTATCACCAATTCTTACAGAAAGTTTTATTGCTGTAGTTAAACTGACCAATAATTTTGGCGTTTTTGCATTATTACTAAAATCCAAATTGCCGCTAATTAAATTATTTTCAATTCCCCAAAGGTCATCCTTTTCATCTCTTTGCAGACCTTTTACATCCAAAATTTGATATTGCTTTTTGTTTGTAAGAACAATTTTACCTTGTAAATATGGAGAGAAAGCAGATACTTGCGTGTTGGATTTAAGCAGAAGTTGGATACCGTCTATTTCATCATTTACTACTGATTTATTATTAATTCGTATGTGTGGCTGCGATTCTATCAACATTTTTTTAGCTAAATCGCCAAATCCATTAAAAACAGAGATTACAATTATTAAAGCAGCTACACCAATTGTTATTCCAAGTGCTGATAGAATTGAAATAATTGAAATAAAATTCAATTTATTTTTTGTTCTTAAATATTTTTTTGCAATGAAAAATTCAAACATATTAATCAAATTTAATGGCTTTAATTGGTTCTATTTTGGAAGCAATAATACTTGGAATTAAAGAAGAAAGTATTGTAAGCAAAAATGCAATTATTGAAACAACTGCATAATTTGTTAAATTTATTTCAATTGGAGCTGAATTAAGAAAATATACCGATTCAGGTAATTCAATAATATTAAAACGTAATTGTAATTCGCTTAGTAAAAATGAGAAAAAGATTCCAATTGAAATTCCAATTACTCCAAGATAAACACCCTGAATTAAAAATATTTTTAAAATTTGCTTTCTACTTGCACCCATTGATTTTAAAATTCCAATTTGAGCTGTTCGTTCAAGAATATTCATCAAAATAGTTCCAACAATATTAAAAACAGCAACAAGTACAATTAAACCCAAAATGATTGGAATTGGTTTTTTTTGCAAATCAATCCAAGTAAAAATATTTTGATGCTGCTCAAAAATTGTTCTTATAAAATAAGGATAACGAAGATTATCTCTTAAATTGTCTGCAATTTCTTCAATATTGGATAAATTGTTTAAACGAACATTATATCCAGAAATTTGTTCATCCATACTAAAAATTATTTTTGCCTTTGTAATAGAAATATAGGCTTTTAAATCGTCATATTCGGGCATTCCACTTTCATAAATTCCAATAACATTAAACTGCGAAATAATTGGAGGATTTGAATAGGAGGGAAGTTTATCATTTAATAAAGTAAAAAGAGTAATTTTATCTCCTATGCTCACCTTTAATTTTTCAGCTAATTTTTGACCAATAACTATTTGATTTTGATTATTTTGTATATCAAAGTACTTTCCTTCAATAATTGTTTTGTTTATTTCTAAATTATTGTTTTCCAGATCAATTCCAAAAACAATAACACCATCAGATACACTTTTTGATTTTATAATTGAATTTTTTGCAATAAATTTTGAAATAGAAACAATATTTTTGTTGGAATTTAAAATTTTATTTTCAATCTCGTTATTCTCTTGCAAGTTTCTATCGCCATAACTTGAAACGATAATGTGTGAGTTAAAATCAACTATTTTTTCACTAATTACTGAGTTAAACCCATCAAGAATGGAAAGTGCAATTGTTACAACCATAACTCCAATAGCAATTCCAGAGATAGTAATTATTGAAACTAGTGAGAGTAGAAATGAATAATTTTGTGAACGGATATATTTATTTACAATAAAAAATGAAAATGACATTATTAAGACCTAAATAATGGATACAATTCTAAAACAAATTATAATAATAAAAGTTAAATAATCATAATTATTGACATTCTAAAAAAATAATATTATTTTAGAAATCTTAAATAAAACGAGTTTGTTCTTTATAAAATTTTGGTTGAAACCGTAAGAAAATTATAAAACGGGGCGTAGCGTAGTCCGGTCAGCGCGCCTGCTTTGGGAGCAGGAGGTCGCAGGTTCGAATCCTGCCGCCCCGACAAAATAGTTTGGGATTTAGCTTTTGGTTTTGTTGCGCCAGTAGCTCAATCGGATAGAGCAACAGCCTTCTAAGCTGTAGGTTAGTGGTTCGAGTCCACTCTGGCGTACAAAAATTAGATGGTGGGTGTAGCTCAGTTGGTTAGAGCGCCTGGTTGTGGCCCAGGAGGCCGTGGGTTCAAGTCCCATCTCTCACCCCAAAAAGTTTTAATATGGCCCTATGGTGTAATTGGTTAACACATCGCCCTTTCAAGGCGAAGAGTACGGGTTCAACTCCCGTTGGGGTCACAAAAACCTTGTCGTTTGTTCGGCAAGGTTTTGTAATTTTAAACAAAATTTGTTCGTTCAAGAAATAAAATGCCACTTTTAGTATAAAATTTGCCTTCCAAAATTTCATAGAATTTTAAGTATTTTAGAAATTGAAAATACAGCCGTAAATAAAATCTAAAATTTTGTATATTTTAATATGGACAAATATTTAATTCATATTATTATATCTCTTTTTTATTTTACTTTTGTTAACACTTTCGCACAAACAAAAGTTGACATTATTTTTTCAGATGAAAGTGGTTTTTATTATAACGAATTTACTCTGGAAATTAATTGTGAAGTGCCAACTGCTAAAATTAAATATACATTAGATGGTACAAATCCCTTTTATTCAAAAGCTGCAATTTTAAGCAATTTACCTACGTCTGTGCAGATTAATCCATATAGCATTGTAATGCGCGATTTTGCACCTGGATTTATATTAACTGCTTGTGCAATAAATTCTGATACTTTAATTAGCGATATTGTTTCAAAAACATATTTGTTCCCTGAAAAAATCAATTCATTATCTCGCGATAATATTGTACCTGGCAATAAATGGTTACCACTTGGTTCGGCTCACTATATTTCTTATGGGATGGATCCTGACATTTATAATAATGCATATTATAAATCTCAATTGGAAGATGCATTTAAGTCAATTCCAACATTATCATTAATAACTGATTTGGACAATCTTTTCAATCCAGATAGCGGAATTTATGTTAATCCACTTTTTCATGGAGATAATTGGGAGCGAAAGGTATCGCTTGAATTGATAAATCCAGATGGAAGTGAAGGTTTTCAGATTAACTGTGGAATGAGAATTAGAGGTGGTTGGAGCAGACATATTGATAATCCAAAGCATGCATTTAGATTATTTTTCAGAAAAGAGTATGGAAAATCTAAACTTGAATTTCCATTATTTGGTGATGAAGGAGCTAAAGAATTTGATAAAATAGATCTTCGAACAAGCCAAAATTATTCTTGGTCATATTATGGCGATCAGAATAACACATTTTTACGCGACATTTTTTCACGGGATTCACAGCGCGATATGAATCAACCATACACACGAAGTCAATTTTATCATTTATTTATCAATGGCACTTATTGGGGATTATACCAAACTCAAGAGAGATCTGAAGCTTCCTTTGCAGAATCATATTTTGGCGGCAAAAAAGAAGATTATGACGTAATTAAAGTTGATGTTGGTGAAAATTTTGATGTTTATAAGATTGAAGCCACTGATGGAACATTGGACAAATGGAAACTACTTTGGGATGCGGCAGAAATAGGTTTTGAGGACGATGAGTTATATTTTAAAATTCAAGGTTTAAATGGTGATTTATCTCGTAATCCTCTGGCTGAAAAATTATTAGATGTCGATAATTTAATTGATTATATGATAGTTACATTTTTTACTGGTGATTTTGATGGACCTATTTCTGGGTTTAGGAATAATAATAGTCCAAATAATTTTTATGCAATTATTAATCGAATAAATCCTGATGGGTTTAAATTTTTTAGGCACGATGCAGAGCATACATTATTTTTTAATGATTGGGGTATTGATAGAACAGGACCATTTACAGCGGGCAGCGATTTTTTTAGTTCCAATCCTCAATGGATTCACCAAAAATTATCTGAAAATAAAAATTATAGACTAAAATTTGCAGACCGTGTTTATAAACATTTTTTTAATAACGGTGCTTTAACTTTAGAAAACAATATTAAAAGAATTCTTGATAGAAAAGCTCAAATTGAAACTCCTATTGTTGCTGAATCAGCTAGATGGGGCGACTCAAAAACGTATAATCCTAAAACTAAAATAGATTGGATAAACGCAGTTAACTTTATAATTAACGACTATTTGCCTACAAGAAACGATGTAGTTTTAGAACAATTAAAGAGGAAAAAATTATTTTCCAATTTAATTCCACCACAACTTAATTTGCAAAGTGGTATTATTTCGAAAGGAACAGAAATTCAATTAAGTGTTCCATTGGGTGAAATTTATTATACACTTGATGGAACGGATCCATACTCCCCAGTTAATAGCAATTCAAATTTTAGCAAAGAAGCAATTTCATTTTCTACACCCAAAAAAGTGATAATTCCAACCATAGAACATAATAATAATTGGAAAACTGACATTAATTTTGATGATTCAAGTTGGATGATGTGTGAAGGTGAAAATGCTGGTGTTGGATATGACAATGCAAATGAATACGACAAATATATTGCGTTAAATGTAAAAGATTTTATGCACGAAAGTGGAGTAAATCCAAATAATTCGTGTTTTATTAGAATTCCGTTTACTATTGAAAATGCTGAATTAAGCAGTTCTAATTTTATGAATCTTAAAATTTGGGTAGATGACGGTTTTGTTGCTTATTTAAATGGAGTTAAAGTTGCCGAAATGAATGCACCAAGCAATATAGAATGGAATTCCGCTGCAACAACTTATGGTGAAGCAACAGATTTTGAACAATTTAATCTGTCTCAATATTTAACTCTTCTAAAAGAAGGCGAAAATATTTTTGCTATTCAAGGGCTTAATTCTTCAATTCAAAGTTCGGATTTTTTAATTCTTCCAATTTTAACAATTGGGAATGTTTCAAATAATGGTTCAGTTTCACCAAGCGCTATTTTGTATAACAATCCAATTATAATAAATGAAACAACAACAATTAAAGCCCGCTCTCTAATAAATTTAGAATGGAGTGCATTAAGTGAAAATAAATTTATTATTACAGAAAACTTAGACAACATAAAAATTACAGAGCTAAATTATCATCCAACTGACCAAATTATTGGTCAAGATACTGTAAGTGGAAAAAGTTTTGAATTCATAGAAATTAAAAATATTGGTACTTTGGAATTGAATTTGACAGAGTCATCTTTTGTTAATGGAATAAATTACAAATTTCCTAAAGGAGCAATTTTAAGGTCTAAGGAATTTTTCGTTTTAGCATCTGATAGTCTTCAATTTATTAATAGATATGGATTTGCACCTTTTGGTGAGTTTAGTGGTCAGCTAGATAACGATGGAGAAAAAATTGTTTTTATAAATGCTTCAAGCGATACTGTAATTAATTTTGTTTACAATGATAAACTTCCTTGGCCAGAGGAAGCTGATGGTGATGGTTATTCACTTGTTTCTACAACTCGAAATCCATTAAGTTTTCCAAATGACCCAAATTATTGGACAAAATCAGCAACGATAAATGGTTCTCCAGGAGTTGATGATTTGGTTTCAGATGTTATTGAATTAAACCAAAATAAGTCAATTAATTTTGAATTATTCCAAAATTATCCTAATCCTTTCAATCCAACTACGGAAATTAATTTTGCTTTGGCAAAATCTGGAAAGGTGAATTTAACAGTTTATAATATTATTGGACAAAAAATTGCTGAATTAATAAATTCCAATATGAATGCGGGTAATTATAAAACTCAATTTAATGCAAAAAATTTAGCAAGCGGTTTATATTTTTACAGGCTAGAAACACCAAGCTATTCCAAAACGATGAAAATGCTATTTATCAAATGACATCAACTTAATCTTTAATGATTAAATAATTTATTAATTATAACTTTCTGATTTATTAGAGTTTCTGCAAAATAAGGATTTATGTCTTTGTCATTTCGATTCCTACGTATTTGCGGTTTTTGCATCCCGCTGCTTTTGGGCGGGATTGTCGGAAAAGAAATCTCGCACAATTAGAAAGATTTATCACCCACAAAACGGGTTCAAAATGGCAGATTCATTATTTTGCAGAAACTCTATTATAAATAATTCCTCTTTGTTCTAAGCCTGATAAAATAAAATTAACACACATTTCATTTTTCCCAATGATCTCTGGTGCAATTATTCCCACTTGGTTAAATAATCCTTTAGATATCATTCTTAAAACCATAGTTGCTGTGTACCCGGTTGTTCGTGCCATTGAATGGACTTTTGTTTCAGAATTATATTTGTCGTATAAATAATATGACGAACTTAATTTTTTATTGTCCTTAATACCTTCAACTATAATTTTCATTACAGTTATGTCAACTTCTCCTTCTTTCAATTTCCATTTTGGGAACAATAATTTTGAAGTGAAATCCAATGGAGAAATTTTGAAACCATTAATTTCCATCATGTCTTTATTAAAAAAACCAGTGTCTCTTAATAATTTCATTTTTTCAACATGCCCGGGATAGCGAAGAGTTTTTTCTTTCATATTTGGGGCATCAATGGTTTCAGCAAGCGATCTTAAACCATCACTATTAAATGCTTCCAAAGTTCCAATATTAGGAAAGTTCATTAGTTCTATATCAGAAAGTGCAGGTTTAATAACCATTTTACCATTTTCAATGTATCTTGCAGGACGGGTGTATTCTTCAATTACATCTATTGGTGAAAAAACAGCTTTATACTCGTATGGCAATTTACGTACTTCTGGAAGACCACCAACATAAATTTCAACATTTTCTGTTTTGTCCAATTTAGAAGAAAGATATCCAACAAGAATATTGCTCATACCTGGAGCAACACCGCAATCCACAATTACAGTAACATTATGCTTTTGTGCTAATTTGTTCAAATCAAAAGGATTTTCGGGGAAAAATGAAATATCCACGACATTTTTATTTGCTTCAATTATTGTTTTAACAGTTTCAAATCCAAGAAAACCTGGAACAGCATTTAATACAAAATCAAAATCACTTATTACAGAAGCTAAATTATCTTTATTGCTTACATCAAGTTGAATAGTTTTAATACTATCATATTTTCCAAATTTGTTTAAAGATGTTAAGCTAAAATCAGCAACAGTTACATCAAATTCGTTATCTTTTGCTAAATCAAATGCTATTGGCGCCCCAACTAAACCAGCACCTAAAACTATTATTTTCATATTAAATCTCATTTATTTAAAAAATTTCAATGCCCAATATTTTATTATTAACAAATTGCGATTAATAATCATTTATCTCACATAATAAATCCAAGAATAACATATAAAAATGTAGTTATTATTCCTCCAAATAAGGCATATGGCAGTTGTGTCTTAACGTGGTCTATGTGATCACAAGCAGAAGCCATTGATGAAATAATAGTTGTATCTGAAATAGGGGAGCAATGGTCACCAAAAACTCCACCACCAAGAGCAGCTGCAACAGTAAGATAAATATTGGCATCCAATGCTTGTGCCATTGGAATTCCAATTGGAATCATAATAGCAAAAGTACCCCAAGAAGTACCAGTAGAAAATGCGATAAAACTTGCAACAACATATACTGCTGCTGGAACAAAACTTGGTGATATCCATAATTTGGAAATTTCTGCAACATACAAACCAGTTCCAAGTTGTTTACATACATTTCCAATAGCAAAAGCAAGCATCATTAATAAAGCTAATGGAATTAAGCCACTAATCCCTTTCATTATTAAATCAAAAGTTTCTTTAAAAGTAAAAAGCTTTTGCGAGCTATATAAAATTGATGCTGTTATAATAGCAATAAGAACAGAATATAAGACAGATGTTGAGCCAGAACCTTTGCCAATTGCTTCAAAAATTTGCATCAAAAATGGTAACTCAGAAATATTTGGAACGTTTTCCCAACCAGTATAAATTAACATTAAAGGCATCATACCAACCATTGTTGCAATTGGAACTATCATATTTCGTCCACGAGGAATAATTCCAGTTTTGGTTTCAAGAGAAATAATATCGCTAGAAATCATTGGAGTTGCACCATCGCGGAGAACCTTACCAGTTGCTTTAACTCGTTCTTCAGCTTTTTTCATTGGACCAAAATCTTTTTTTGAAAGAATTATAAAAAGTACCATAGCCAAAGCAATCATTGGATAAAAATTTAATGGAAAAGATTTTATCATAATTCCAAATGGGTTATCAAATCCTTGAGCAGCTAATAAACCCATAATATAAGCACCCCAAGCATTTAGTGGAATTAATATACAAGTTGGGGCAGAAATAGAATCTGCTATATAAGCTAATTTTTCGCGAGGGATTTTCATTTTATCAAAAATTGGTCGGTAAATTGCGCCAACTGTTAAAACATTAATACTTGATTCAACAAAAATTAAAATTCCAGTTAACCAAGCTAAAAGTTGAACAATTACACGGGAATTTCCAGGTCGTTTTGCTTCAATTTTTGCAACAAGTTTATTGATATTTTTAATAAATCCTTCAACCCCACCGGAATGTTGAATAAATGCAATTAAAGCTCCAACTAATGAACTAAACATAATAGTTCTTGTATTTCCACTATCTTTAAAAACATCAACCAACGCTTGAATTGTAGCAACTGTGCCAGTAAGAGGATTCAAATTACTTAAAATAACCCAACCAAGCCAAATTCCAAAAAGGAGTGAAATATAAACTTGTTTTGTTTTTATAGCTAAAAATATTGCAATAAGCGGGGGCAATAAAGAAAGGAAACTGAAATGGTCCATATAAATCTCATTGTTATAATTATTTCTGTTTCTTAAAATTAGAATAAAATTACTTTAAATCAAATTCCAGAATAAATGTATTTAAAATTTTTTAGATGAATTTATGAGCAATAATTTAAAATTGAATTCAAAAAAATAATTTTGTTAAAGGTTTAACCAACAAGTTTGGCAATTTGGATAGCTCCGAAGAAATGATTTGTTAAGTTTAGTGCAGAAATATTTGATAATGGCAAAAGTAATTGATTTTTTAATTTGCCTCGTGTATCTTTGTAATTGAAAAATTTGCGGAAGTGATGAAATTGGTAGACATGCTATCTTGAGGGGGTAGTGCTCTTTTGGGCATGCGGGTTCAAGTCCCGCCTTCCGCACGAGGTTTTTTTTAAAGTAACATAGGAAATATCGATGAACAAATTAAGTAAAACAATTTTTTTTGGTCTTTTATTAGTAACTTCTTTACTATTTGGACAAGAAATGGACAAAGAAGCAGCCCTTCTTTATAATGATGGAAATCAATTAATTAAGTCAGGGCAGTACAACGGAGCAATTGAAAAATATAATTCTGCAATTTTAATTCAACAACATCCAAATATTTTTTACCAAAAGAGTATTGCTGAGAAAAAATTAAGAAAGTTTGATGATGCTCAAAATTCACTTTTAAAGTGTATTGAATTAGATCAAAATTTTGTTGCAGCTTATAGTGGACTTGGTACTACTTATTATTCTCTTAAAAATTATCAATTAGCCATTGACAATTTTAATAAATTCATTGAAAAATCGGATGATAAAAAAGCTAAAGCAAAAGTTCAAAAATTTGTTGGACTCGCTTATACTCAATTAGGCAATGAAGCCAAAAGAGATGGAAAGCATCAACAAGCAATTGGATTTTTAAATGAAGCAGTAAATAATTATAAATATGATTCTGCCTATTTAACATTAGCTGAAATATATTTAGACCTTCGCCAATTTGAAGATGCTTTAAATGCTGCCGATAATGCCATTAATAATAGAAAAGAAATATCTCCAGGTGCTGGATATTATTATAAAGGTCTTGCATTTAAAGGACTTGATAACAAGATTAAAGCTAAAGAGAGTTTTCAAATTTCCATAAAAGATAAAACCTATAAAGCTAATAGCGAATATGAGTTAAAACAATTAAATAAATAAGAAAAAGAGGCTGTCTCAAAAGGACAGCCTTTTTTTTTGAAATATATTATAGAATACTAAATAAAACATTTAATCTAATGTGTGTTGAGTTTAACGCATCGCCATCACTTAATAGTGTATTCATATTATAATGTGCCGAAAAATCTAAATTAATTACAGGAAGGAGTTTAAAATATAATCCAGCAGCAATTCCAACACCTGTTTTACTTTCCGATTCACTTATGGTAACATCATTAACTTTAGTTTCACCTACTGAAGTATATAATAATTCGCCAGCTAAATATGGTTGAATTGGACCAGGTATTAAAGTAAATTCCGCACCAATTCCAACAGAAAGAAAACTTGTTTCTACCTTAATGGTTTGGTTTAAAAATGGATCTGTATATTCGTTTGATAATGGATTATTGTAAATATTAGCTGCAAACTGAATTGGTAATATTGGTAA
>Ga0210009_1002199_pt1 | contig 14798 bp, 14 predicted proteins | sample CryGeyCG2114_065_FD_185457 | JGI IMG/M metagenome (GOLD analysis project Ga0210009, IMG submission 185457) | Groundwater microbial communities from aquifer - Crystal Geyser CG12_big_fil_rev_8/21/14_0.65 (SPAdes) (version 2) | ecosystem: Environmental > Aquatic > Deep subsurface > Groundwater ... | reverse complement strand
GCTATCAGGAACTGACGCACCAGACCCTCTCCAACCGCGAATACCAGACCCTGTGCCTGCTGGGGCAGGGCAAGAAACTCAGCGAAATGGCCGAGATCATGTCGCTCAGCCCGAAGACGGTCAGCGTTTATCGGCTGCGCCTGCTGGAAAAAATGAAACTTAAAACCAATGCCGAGGCGATCCACTACGCGATCAGCAACCACCTGATCGAATGAACTGCCGCCCAAAAAGTGATTTGCGGCACAACTCGGCATCTGTTCGCCGTTTTGCCCGCCCCGGCATAACGGATAATTCACCCCGAGACAGAACGCAGGAAAGCACGCCGCCGCCATGAGCAACCACAAAGACCCGACCCAGTTCGCGCGCGAAACCATCCGCCTGCTGGGTACGCGCCATCTGCCGCCGACGCCGGAAAATTTCACCCGCGTCTATCGGGAGTTAGGCGGCGAGAGTGTTGCTGCCACGGAAGCGGTGGCTGAAGTGCTCGACTGGGCCAACCTGATCCGCAACGTATTGCACCAGTTGGGAACCCCGCACAAAGGCATCACCCTCACCCGCAAAAAAGACGGTCTGGAAGTGGTGCTCAACCGCTTTGCCGCCAAACCCGAGGTGTTGTTCGACAAACTCAACGGATTACAACAGTCCTGGGGAACAGCGGGCGCGGGCGGCAATGAATTGGTCGCCGCGCTGCCGGATGTCGCGCCTGCCGTCCCGGCAAAAAATCCAGCCCCCGCCGCCGACAGCGCCGCCATCCTGCAACAATTGCGCGAGCTGCTGGCGCAATCGCTGGAAAACACCCTGACCACCCACCCCGAGCTGGCCGATGAGATCAGGCATCTGGCCGCACAAGTGCGTGCCACCAATGAGCCGGCGCGGATCAACGAACTGGCCAAACCGCTGCGCCAGTTCTGGCTCAAGCTCGAACTGCGCGGCGGCGACAAGGTCAAGATTCAGGAAGGATTGATGCGCCTGTTGCGCCTGTTGGTGGAAAACGTGAGCGAACTGGTGTCCGACGACGAATGGGTGCACGGCCAGATCAGCGCCTTGCAGGAAATCATCGCCCAGCCGCTGGACAAACGCTCTATCGCCGACGCGGAACGCAGTCTGCGCGACGCCATCATCAAGCAAAGCACCCTGAAGCAAAGCCTGAATGACGCCAAGACCACGCTGAAGAGCCTGATGACCACCTTCATCGACCGTCTGGGCAACCTCACCGAGAGCACCGGCGACTATCACCAGAAGATCGAGGGCTACAGCCAGAAGATCAGCAAAAGCAACAACCTGACCGATCTCAGCCATCTGCTGGATGACATCATGCAGGACACCCGCATCATCCAAGCCAGCGCCTTACGCTCGCACGAAGAATTGCTGGCCACCAAGAAACAGGCAGACGAAGCAGAACACCGCATCAAGGAGTTGGAACAGGAATTGATGCAGGTGAGCGAACTGGTGCGCGAAGACCAGCTCACCGGCGCGCTGAATCGGCGCGGCCTGGATGAAGCGGTGGATGTCGAGCTTAAACGTTCGGATCGCAACCGGACGCCGCTCAGCCTCGCCCTCATCGATATCGATGATTTCAAGAAGCTGAATGACACCTTGGGGCATCAGGTCGGCGACCGCGCCCTCACCCACCTGACCCAGGTTATCAAAGAGACAGTGCGCCCGACCGATGCGGTCGGGCGCTACGGCGGCGAGGAATTCGTGGTCATTTTGCCCGACACCGACCTGAACGCTGCCGTGGAGACCATCCAGCGCCTGCAACGCGACCTGACCAAGAAGTTCTTTCTGCACAACAACGAAAAGGTCCTGGTCACCTTCAGCGCCGGGGTGGCCCTGCGCCTTGCGAACGAAGACCAGGAAGATTTGCTCGGACGTGCCGATAAGGCCATGTATCAGGCCAAACAGGCCGGCAAGAACCGCGTGGTTGCCGCCAATTGATGGCTGCGACAAAAATTTCCCTAAAGTTTCCCCAGAACACTCCGATAACTGGTTCAACGGCGGTTGCTGTGCAGCACAAAACAGCCAACCGGCGTAAGCGGCACTAGGCCGTGTGAGTGAATCAGATCAAGGAGAATTAAAATGCCCTCAATCATCAATACCAACATCGCGTCGCTGAATGCCCAACGCAATCTGAACAGCTCGCAAAGCGCGCTGCAAACTTCTTTGCAGCGTCTGTCTTCCGGCTTGCGTATCAACAGCGCCAAAGACGACGCGGCTGGTCTCGCCATTTCGGAGCGATTCACCACGCAGATTCGCGGTCTTAACCAGGCAGCGCGTAACGCCAATGACGGCATCTCACTGTCGCAGACAGGAGAAGGAGCGCTGGGTGAATTGACCAGTAACCTGCAGCGCATCCGCGAACTGGCTGTGCAATCCGCCAATGCTACCAACTCGGCATCGGATCGTGCCGCGCTGGATCTGGAAGTCCAGCAACGTTTATCCGAGATTGATCGTACCGCCGTTCAGACGTCATTCAACGGCCGCAAGATTCTGGATGGCTCTTTCGGCAACGCCGCATTCCAGATTGGCGCCAACGTTGGCGAGACGATTTCGGTGAATCTGACCACCAGCATGCGCACCAACCAGATTGGCCAAATCGCGACAGCGACGGGAACTGCGGTCTCAGTCAATGCCTTGACTGATGGTGGCTTGACCATTGCCATCGGAACCGGCACTGCTTTGGCGGTGGGCGCTTCAGTGGCGGGCATTGCTGCCGGACAGACAGCCGACAGCGCCTTTGCCAAGGTCAATGCGATCAATGCGGCCGGTGTTACCGGATTGACCGCAACCGCCGCAAATACAAGTGCTGCCGCTTTCAGCACGATTACCGGCGCCACCTTGGGTGATGGCACAGGTTTTGTGGCTGGCACCTACAGCCTGACTGTCAATGGCACAACGATCTATAACGCCCAGACACTGGGAGATGGCGGCTCATTGACCGGCAGCGATGTTGCGGCGCAAATCAATCTGTTTTCCAACACCACCGGGGTTTCCGCCAACTTTTCCGGCGGCAATTTGACCCTGAACAGCACCGACGGCCGCAACATTGTTACTGCCGAAACGGTCGCTCTCGGAACAGCGGGTGGAACCGGTACGGCAGGCAGCGGCACAGGTATTGACGCAACGCAAGAAGGAACATTGCGCGGCTCAATTTCGTTGAGTGCCACCGAGAATATCACCATGACCGGCCAATTTGCCGATATCGGTCAAGCCAACACAATCTCCAAGGACACCACAACCCTGGCCACCCAGAACGTGTTGACGGTTGCTGCCGCGAACTCGACGATACAACGTATTGATGCCGCGCTGACCTCGGTCAGCACCCTGCGCAGCACATTCGGCGCCGTGCAGAACCGCTTCGAGTCGGTTATCTCGAGTCTGGCGGCAACATCGGAAAATCTGACCGCCTCGCGCAGCCGGATTCAGGACACCGACTTTGCGGCGGAAACCGCACAGCTGACCCGTAACCAGATCCTGCAACAAGCGGGTACGGCGATGCTGGCGCAGGCGAACCAGTTGCCGAACAACGTGCTGACCCTGTTGCGTTAAGTAGCGTGATACCCGGCCGGCGCAAGCCGGCCGGGGTTTTGAGATAAAGGAGAGGCAAAATGCTCATCCAGAATGTAAGCGACCTAGCCCAGGCTTCACCGCCTGCGAGGCTCGCCAGCAATGGCGCGCCTGTTGTCGTGATTGCGCAAAACTCAAATGTCGCTACTCGCTCTGAAGCGCGCGCTGCCCAGGCGGCGACTGAACCGAAACCTGCAGCCAAGGCTGAACCGACGGCGGCGCAGTTGCAAAGCGCGGTCGAGAACATCAACAAGGCTTTGCAGCAGTCGAACAAGAATCTGGAATTCAGCGTGGACGAGGAAAGCCGCAAATCCGTGGTCAAACTGGTCGATTCGGAAACCGGCGATGTGATTCGCCAGTTTCCCTCGGACGAGATGCTGGCGATCTCGAAAGCCATAGGTCAGATGCAGGAACAATTGCAGCAAGCGACATTAACCAAAGGGCAGGCGCAGAGTGCGCAAGGTCTGCTGGTCAAACAGCAGGCCTAGGCACTAAACGCGGACAACCATCATGGCAACCAACTCGGTAACCGGCTCGACCAATCTGGACGTCAACAGCATCGTCAGCCAGTTGATGACGGTCGAGCGGCAGCCGATCAACCGGCTCGATCAGAAAGAAGCCGCCTTCCAGGCAAAGCTTTCCGCTTTCGGCAGCGTCAAGGGGGCAGTCTCCGGATTCCAAACTGCGCTGCAGGGGTTAAGCAGCGCGAGTTTCCAGCGCCTCAATGCGTTCTCCTCCGACAGCACGACCGTTTCAGCCGCAACCACCAGTTCAGCGGTGGCCGGCACTTATTCCATTGAAGTAAGCGCGCTGGCGCAGGCGCAGAAGCTGGTTGCCGCCGGGCAAACCAGCAGCACCGCAGTCATCGGCACGGGTGCTGCGACGGTGCTCACTTTCGACTTTGGCAGCATCAGCGGCGGCACTTTCGATGCTGTTACCGGGCAATACAGCGGCGCCGCTTTCGCCGGCAACGGCAATGGCGTCAAAACTCTCACCATCAACGCCAGCAATAACACTTTGGAGGGTATCCGCGATGCGATCAACGCCGCCAATATCGGCATCAGTGCCTCGCTAATCAACGACGGTAGCGCCAATCCTTACCGGCTGGCTCTATCAGTAAATGAGAAGGGGGCGGGCAACAGCCTCAAGATCAGCACCGACGGCGGCGATGCCGCGATCGATACCCTGCTCGCACACGATCCGGCAGGGGTGCAAAACCTGTCCCAGACGGTGGCCGCGCAAAATGCGGCGCTGAAGATTGACGGCGTGGCGGTAAGCAAACCGACCAACACGGTGAGCGATGCAATTCAGGGTGTGACCCTGAACCTGGCGAAAATCACCGCCGCGCCCGTTAATCTGAATGTAAGCAAAGACACAACGGGTATCAGCGCATCGGTGAACACCTTCGTCAAGGCGTATAACGACTTGTCGGCCACGCTGCAAAATCTTTCCGCCTTCGATGCCGTCAGCCGGCGCGGCGCAATCTTGCAGGGCGATTCCACGGTGCGCACTTTGCAATCACAGTTGCGCGGTCTGTTGTCCAATCCGGTCACCGGAGCTGGTTCACTCAACACCCTGTCGGATATCGGCGTCAGCTTTCAAAAAGACGGCACACTGGCGCTCGATCAGGGCAAATTGAACACTGCTCTTGCCGGCGATCTCGCCGATGTGGCGAACCTGTTCACCTCAAGCGGCGGCTATGCCACCGTCCTCGGTGCCTGGGCGAGCAAAACGCTCGCCAGTGAGGGCCCCCTCAGCAGCCGTAGCGACGGGCTGGGGCAAAGCATCAAGCAGCTCGGCGCACAGCGGGCCGCGCTGGAAAACCGTTTGATCGGCATCGAGCAGCGTTACCGCGCCCAATTTACCGCGCTCGACAGCCTGTTGAGCAGCATGAATCAAACCAGCACCTTCCTGTCGCAGCAATTGGCAAATATCAGCAACTTGAACTAGGAGAAATATCATGAACGCGCGCACTGCCATCAATACTTATGCCAAAGTGGGTGTGGAATCCGGCGTCGCCGCGGCCGATCCGCACAAGCTGATCGCCATGCTGTACCAGGGCGCATTGCTGGCCATCGCCAACGCCAGGAATGCGATCCTGCGCAAGGATATCGCGGGCAAGGGCGCAGCCATTTCCAAGGCGATCCTGATCATCGAAGAAGGCCTGAAGACCAGCCTGGACCGCAAAGTGGGCGGCGCGCTGGCGCAAAACCTGGCCGACCTGTACGACTACATGGAAAATCGCCTGCTGCAGGCGAATCTGAACAACGACTCGCGCATCCTGGACGAAGTGGCGCAACTGCTCAACGATTTGAAAACCGCGTGGGACGAAATCCGGCCGCAAGGCCATGCGCCGCGCGTCGAAGCCGCGCCCGTCATCAACAAACCCGCCGCGCTGGTTTACGGAAGAGCATGAACATGAACAACGTAATCGAAGCCTATCAATCCTTGTCCGCCCTCACCGGTCAAATGCGGGCCGCCGCGGCATCGGGCGAGTGGGACGAGCTGATCGCGCTGGAACAGGAATGCGCGCGCCGGGTCGCGCAACTCAAACCGCGCGACGGCGTGCCCGCCGACGAGTCGGCGCGCCGGGAAAAAGCGGCGCTGATCCGCAAGATGCTGGCCGACGACAAAGCCATTCGCGAGCAAACCGAGCCGTGGATGCGCCAGTTGCAACAGATCATGCAAAGTGCGCGCAGCGAACAGCGCCTGCAAAACGCTTATCTGGCGCAGGGCTGAGACTTGCGCGATGAGCCATGCTGCCAACCGACCTGCTCACCGCCACCCTTAACCGGCTCGCGCTCACCGATAAACCGCTGATTGCGGTTACCCCAGACCAGAAGAATCCTGCCGCCGCGCTCAAGCTGGAAGTCGGCCAGCAAGTGCAGGCAACGGTGCAAGCCAAGGTTGCTCCCGGCGTATTTCAAGTGCGCATCGCGGAGCGCACGATACAGATGCAGTTGCCCGCTTTCGTCCGCAGTGGTGACCTGATCGGATTGCGGGTAGTCTCATTGCAACCGCGCCTGACTTTTTCGCTGGCCGCCTCCAGTAACCCCCTCTCCACCTCGGAACAGCTCGGCTCGACCGCGCGGCTGCTGTCATCGTTGGCGCAACAACCGATGCGCCAGGATTATGTGCCTGCGGCACAGCGCGCGCCCTTGTGGATCGACACGAGTCAAAACCCGAACACCACACAACTGGCAGAAAAATTGCACCTCGCATTGAGTCACAGCGGCCTCTTTTACGAAGCGCACCAGGCGCAGTGGATCGCCGGTACGCGCACAACACCACAGTTGCTGCAGGAGCCGCAGAACCAGTTGCCCCGTTCGACTCCTGCCGCACCCGCCGAACCTGGCGCCACCCGCGCCAACACCATCCCGGAGCCACTGCAAGCCATCGTGCAACAACAACTGCATGCGCTGGAAAATCGCCAGGTGGTATGGCAGGGCCTGGTGTGGCCGGGGCAGGAAATGCGCTGGGAGGTGGGCGAAGAGCCCGACCAAGCGCACGGCACGAGCATGGAAAAGCACTGGGTCACCGCCTTGCATCTGGATTTGCCGCAACTGGGCGGCATCAGCGCCCGCCTGCATTTCAACGGGTCAGCAGTCAGCTTCGAGATCGACGTCGCCGACCCGGCCGCAACACAAAAACTGGAAGCTGCCAGCACGCAACTGGTATCCGCCCTCAACGCGCGCGGCGTACCGGTGTTGCAAACCCGAATCCGACCTGCGCAAGAGACGGCAGCATGAATAAAATCCAAAACTGTCGGTGTGGTTTGCGACACATTGTTGCGAAGCTATTGCAGAACAGTTGTGGGAGCGCGATTTATCGCGCGATAAATTGCGCTCCCATCGCTCTCTGCGCCCCCATGGCTTGCTTGGGAAATTTCGGATGAGCGATCCGGCCAAGCGCCAGATGGCGGTCGCCCTCGCCTATCGCAACGGCGAGAGCGCGCCCCGGGTCGTCGCCAGCGGGCGCGGCCTGATCGCGCAGGCGATCATCGAGCGTGCCCACCAGCACGGTATCTATGTGCATGAATCGGAGGAGTTGGTCGCCTTGCTGATGCAGGTCGAGCTGGATCAGCACATTCCGCCCGCGCTGTATCTGGCGGTGGCGGAATTGCTGGCTTGGCTATACCGGCTGGAACGGGCGGAAATCCCCGCTATTCACCGTTCTGCCCCGCCACGTTAGCCGCTATCATCCCCGCACTTGCCCCAATTCCGGTTACTGCCATGCGCAACAAAGAAGTGCCGCTCAAGATCGAGGTCGTCACCCAGGATGAAGCAAACGATTTCATTCTGAACGACCCCAAAGCAATCCTCGCCGTATTGCGCGACATCGTTGCCCGCGGCAGCCGCGTCGCGCTCTACTACAACGAAGACAACAGCATGGTGCTGACCCTGCTGCTGGCGGCGGATGAAAGCGGCGTGTGGGTCGATGCCGCCGCCAGCCCGGTTGACAATCGCCACATCGAGCGCAGCCGCCGCATCATTTTCGTCAGCACCCACAATCAGGCCAAAGTGCAATGGGTTTCCGCCGAGGTGACGCAGGGTCTGTTCCAAAACAGGGCCGCTTTCTTCCTGCCCCTGCCGCGCAAGCTCTTGCGCCTGCAGCGCCGGAATTATTATCGCTTGCTCAACCGCGAACCGGATGCGCTCAAGTGCTATATCCACGCCCACCCGCAACCGGCGCGCACCCGGCATGAAATGACCATCATGGATTTAAGCATCGGCGGGGTGGCATTGGTCTGCGTGCAGGATGATGTCAAGCTTGAGGTCGGCAAACGCTATACGGATTGCGAGATCGAATTACCCGGCATCGGCAGCATCCATCCGGTGATTGAAGTAAAAAGCCTGTTTGAAGTGACCGACCGCAGCGGCGAAGTCAAACGCCGCGCCGGGTGCGAATTCATCCAGCCGAATGGCGACACCGTGATGAAGTTGCAACGCTATGTCGCACAGGTGCAACAGCAACAGTTGGCGCAGAAACACATTGAGGAATAGGTTTGGCGCGGTGTCGTGGGTCGGGTTTCAACCCGACAAGCCCTGCAACGCATACCACCAGGCACTCAAGGTGAAGAAGGAAAGCAGGAGTCCCGCCGCCACCATCAGATTCGCCAGCGGCGGATCGAGGTCATGCTCGCTCGCCACGATGGCGGCGGTGATCATCGGCGGCATCGCCGCCTCGAACAAGGTGACCTGAATCGCCAATCCCTGCGCACCGAGCAGTTGCCCATACAGCAGCCAGATCGCCAGCGGCGCGAGAATCAGTTTGAAACCCAGTCCCAGCGCCAGATTGCGCCGGTGTTCGGCCAGATGTCCCAAGCGCAACTGCATCCCCACCGACAATAACGCCAGCGGCGCCAGCGTGTCGCCCAGCCGTTTCAGCAACACACTGAACCACTCCGCATATTCGATTGGAATCAGCAGCAGTGCAATGACCAGCGAGATGAACGGCGGGAACAGCCCGATGCGTTTGACGATCTCGGCCATGCCCGGGCGGCCAGAGGAATAGATGCCGGCGACGGTGATGCCGAGCACCGACAGCACGAAGAAGGAACCCAGCTGATCCGCAACGATGGCAGTGCTCAAACCTTCCTTGCCGTAGAACGCTTCCACCATCGGCAGGCCAAAAAACGAAGTATTGCCCAGCCCGCCGGTCAGCATCAGCGCGCCGGTGGTTGCGCGCGAAAGTTGCAGCCAGCGCCCGAGCAGCCAGAAGAATCCCGCCGCCAGACCGAATACCAGCCATGCCATCGCCGCCACCAGCACAACATCGCCGGAGATTTTTAAATCATGGACATACAACAGCGTCAGCGCGGGCAGCGAGACATGGATGATGAAACTGTTGAGCGTCGCCGGCGCATTGTCCGGCATGCGCTTGAAGCGGCGCAGTAACACACCGGCGATGAAACAGAGAATGAGGAGGAGCAGGTTGTTCATGGAATCTCGTCATTCCGGCGCAGGCCGGAATCCAGCAAATTAAAAAGCGCTGCGTAGCGCACAAAACCAACTGCGTATTAAATAAAAGACGCCTCTAAAAATTCATATTTCGTCGCTCCCGCGCAGGCTGGAGCCCAGTCAAATCAATAAGCTGGATTCCCGCCCGGCCAAAGGTCGGCCTGTCCTAAGCATGTCGAAGGGCGGGAATGACGGTTTAGTGTGGAATGTTGGCCGAGATGAACGCCTTCAGCTTGGCCACATCCGCGTCCATCTCTACATAGCGTTGCGGCAGCTTCTCGATGCCTTCCAGCGCGGCGGGGCGTTCCGGTTCGCGCCCCAATGCCTCCCGGATAGTCTCGGCGAATTTGGCGGGCAGTGCGGTTTCCAGACAGATCAGGGGCAGACTGGGGCGGCGCTGCTCCAGGCCGACCTTCAATCCGTCGGCGGTATGCGTGTCCACCATCACGCCATACTCTTCCCATACCTCGCGGATGGTCTTGAGTCGATCCTGATGCGAACTTTTCCCGGACGAAAAATGAAACTTCGGCAGCTCATTCCAATAAGCAGTGTGTTTGATATCAAACGACCCGCCTGCATCCACTTTTTGCCAGAACTCGCGCACCTTCGCCCCGTCACGTCCAACCAGGTCGAACATGAAACGCTCGAAGTTGGAGGCCTTGGAAATATCCATCGAAGGGCTGCTGGTTTCGTAAGTGTGCTTCGTATCGCGCGGGCGATAGACACCGCTGCGGAAGAATTCGTCCAGCACGTCGTTCTCGTTGGTGGCCGCAATGAGTTGGCCGATGGGCAGGCCCATCATGCGCGCGATATGGCCGGCGCAGATGTTGCCGAAGTTACCGGATGGAACGGAGAACGCGACTTGTTCGTCGTTGGATTGCGTCGCGGCGAAGTAGCCTTTGAAGTAATACACGATCTGCGCCGACACGCGCCCCCAGTTGATGGAATTGACCGTACCGATCTTGTGCGCGGCCTTGTAAGCGTGGTCATTGGACACCGCCTTCACCATGTCCTGCGCATCGTCGAACATGCCGTTGACCGCGATATTGAAGATATTCGGGTCTTGCAGCGAATACATCTGCGCGCGTTGGAACGACGACATCTTGCCGTTCGGTGACAGCATGAACACGCGGATGCCGCGCTTGCCGCGCATCGCGTATTCGGCGGCGGAACCGGTGTCGCCCGAAGTCGCGCCGAGGATGTTCAACTCGGCATGGTTTTTCGCCAGCGCGTACTCGAACAGATTACCGAGCAACTGCATCGCCATGTCCTTGAACGCCAGCGTCGGGCCATTGGAAAGTTCTTGCAGATACACGCCTTCGCTCAATTTGCGCAGCGGTGTGATCTGCGTCGCATCGCTATCAGTACGGCCGTTGCTGTACACCTCGGCGGTATAAGTCTTGCCGACGATGGCTTTGAGGTCGGCCGCAGGAATATCGGTGATGAATTTCGATAGCACCGCGAACGCCAGATCGGCATATGACAGCTTGCGCCACGCATCCAGTTCGGCACGTGTCACCTGCGGATAGCGCTCCGGCAGATACAGACCGCCATCGGGCGCGAGACCGCCGAGCAGGATTTCGGTGAAGGTCTTGGCGGGCGCGTTGCCGCGGGTGGAGATGTATTTCATTCGTATTGCCTCGACATCGGGTAGGTTGGGTGGAGCGTGGCGATACCCAACACTGGAAATTTCAATCGATGGGTATCGCGTTGCTCAACCCATCCTACGTTTTATTTTCCGAGCTCTTCCATTCGTAGCTTGGTCACCTTCCCCGCCACCACGCCCAGCTTCTCGATCTTGGCGATGGCAGCATTGATGCGCTTCTCGCGTGTCAGGTGCGTCAGCATGATGAGGTCGGTCTGTTCTTCGCCTTCTTCCGGCTCTTTCTGAATCACGGCATCAATCGAAATTTGTTCGTCGGCCAGGATGCGCGTAATGTCGGCCAGCACGCCCGGTTTGTCCTGCACACGCAGACGCAGGTAGTAGCTGGTCTGCACTTCGTCCATCGGCAGGATCTTCAGGTCGGCCATCGCGTTCGGCTGGAACGCCAGATGCGGCACGCGGTTCAACGGGTCGGCGGTCGCCATGCGCGTGACATCGACCAGGTCGGCAATCACCGCGCTGGCGGTCGGTTCCGCACCGGCGCCCTTGCCGTAGTACAGCGTCGCGCCGACCGCATCGCCCTGCACCAGCACCGCATTCATCGCGCCTTCAACATTGGCGATCAGGCGTTTCGTTGGAATCAATGTGGGATGGACGCGCAGCTCCACGCCTTCCGGCGTGCGCTTGGTGATGCCCAATAACTTGATCCGATAACCGAGTTGTTCGGCGTATTGGATGTCGATCGCATCCAGCTTGGAGATGCCTTCTATATAAGCCTTGTCGAACTGCATCGGGATGCCAAAGGCGAGTGAGGCGAGAATGGTGATCTTGTGCGCGGCATCCACGCCTTCGATGTCGAAGGTGGGATCGGCCTCGGCATAGCCCAGGCGCTGCGCTTCCTTCAGCACCACATCGAAGGGCAAGCCCTTGTCGCGCATCTCGGACAGGATGAAATTCGTCGTGCCGTTGATGATGCCGGCGATCCATTCGATGCGGTTGGCGGTCAATCCTTCGCGCACCGCCTTGATGATCGGGATGCCGCCCGCCACCGCCGCCTCGAACGCGACCATCACGCCCTTGTCCTGTGCGGCCTTGAAGATTTCGTTGCCGTGGGTGGCGAGCAGCGCCTTGTTGGCGGTGACCACATGCTTGCCGTTGGCGATGGCTTTCAGCACCAATTCTTTCGCCACGCCGTAGCCGCCGATCAGTTCGATGACGATGTCCACTTCCGGATCCGCCACCACCGCAAAAGCATCATCAGTCACGCGGCAGGCACCGCCGGTGACTTTCTTCGCCAGTTCCACGTTCCTGTCCGCCACCACGGTGATGCGGATAGGCCGACCGGCGCGGCGTGCAATCTCGTCAGCATTGCGTTGCAGCACGGTGAAGGTGCCGCCGCCGACGGTACCGATGCCGAGAAGACCCACGTTGATTGGTTTATTGCTCATTATTGTTTCCCGTTATTCTCAATTTTATTTGTAGGAGCGCAACTTGTTGCGCGATTGAATCGCCCGATGAATCGGGCGCCTACGGTGTCGTTAATTCGTGCCGTGTTTCTTGCGATAGTTCTCGAGGAAGCGCGCGATGCGGCCGATGGCCTCGGTCAGATCATCCGCGATCGGCAGGAACACCACGCGGATGTGATCCGGATGCGGCCAGTTGAAGCCGCTGCCCTGCACCACCAGCACCTTTTCTTCTTCCAGCAGTTCGAGGATGAATTGCTGGTCGTCCTCGATCGGATACAGCTTCGGATCGAAACGCGGAAACAGGTACAGCGCCGCCTTCGGTTTGACGCAGGTCACGCCCGGAATCGCGGTCAGCAATTGGTAGGCAAGGTCGCGCTGCTTCGCCAGCCTGCCGGTCGGCGCGACCAGATCGTCGATGCTCTGGTAGCCGCCCAGCGCGGTCTGGATGGCGAACTGCCCCGGCACGTTTGAACACAGGCGCATCGAGGCCAGGATGGTCAGGCCGTTGATATAGTCCTGGGCGTGTTTCTTCTCGCCGGACAACACCATCCAGCCGGCGCGATAGCCGCAGGCGCGGTAGTTTTTCGACAGGCCGTTCAGGGTAACGAACAGCACATCGTCGGCCAGCGATGCCATCGAGGTATGTTTCGCGCCGTCATACAGCATCTTGTCGTAAATCTCGTCGGCGAAGATCACCAGCTCATGCTCGCGCGCGATCTGGATAATCTCCTGCAGGATCGCGTCGGAATACAGCGCCCCGGTCGGATTGTTCGGATTGATGACGACGATAGCGCGCGTGTTCTTCGTGATCTTGCTGCGCAAGTCCTTGAGATCGGGATTCCACTCGTTCGCCTCGTCGCACAGGTAATGGCGCGGCGTGCCGCCGGCCAGCGTCACCGCCGCCGTCCACAGCGGATAGTCGGGCGCGGGCACCAGCACTTCGTCGCCGGTGTTGAGCAGCCCCTGCATCGCCATCACGATCAGCTCGGACGCGCCGTTGCCGATGTAGATGTCGTCCAGCCCCACCCCCATGATCTTCTTCGACTGGCAGTAATGCATGATCGCCTTGCGCGCGGCGAACATCCCTTTGGAATCGGAATAGCCGGACGAATTCGGCAGATTGAGGATCACGTCCTGCTGAATCTCTTCCGGCGCCTCGAAACCGAACGGCGCCAGATTGCCGATGTTCAGCTTGATGATGCGCTGGCCCTCTTCTTCCATCAGCTTGGCGCGTTCCATCACCGGGCCGCGAATGTCGTAGCACACGTTGGCAAGTTTGGTCGATTTGAGTAAGGGCTTCACGATTGCTCACTTTATGGGTGGGGGTATCACTGCCGCGGCCAATGGTAGAATCGACCGCGTGCAGGCGACCGCCGCAGGGACGGCGATTTTACCCGTGCCGGCCCGCCTGCGGCAAACAATTGGAGGACGAACCTTGGCCTTGCACTTGCAAACCAACACCACGCAAAGACTGTTCAGCGGACACGGCCCGGATTACGTCGCCGTCAACGGGCAGCGATTCACGCAAGCCGTGGTCGTCACGGCCGAAGCGGTGCGCAGCGACTGGCCGGCCACCGATTTCGCCGGTCTGACCCCCGCCCATTTCGAATATTTCCTCGAACTGAAACCGGAAGTCGTCTTGTTCGGCACCGGCGCGCGTCAGCAGTTCGCCCACCCCAACCTGTACCGCGCACTGATCCACGCCGGCATCGCCATCGAATTCATGGACACCCCGGCCGCCTGCCGCACCTACAACATCCTCGTCGCCGAAGACCGCCGGGTGGTCGCGGCTGTTTTGCTGTAAAAAAGAACCAATTTGCCACAGAGTACACAGAGAAATTTGTTACGTGAACAGCACTGGTGATATGAACCAGGTTTCTCTGTGTACTCTGTGTCCTCTGTGGCTAAATTTTGTTGTTTCTCAAGTTAAGGTAACCATGAACCCACCCCTGCACGCCGTCATCGCCCAGACCGAACAGGTCATCCTCGGCAAGCCGCAACAGATCCGTCTCGCCCTCGCCTGTCTGCTGGCGCGCGGCCACCTGTTGATCGAAGACATGCCGGGCGTCGGCAAGACCACGCTGGCGCATGTGCTGGCGAAGACGCTGGGCTTGCAGTTCCAGCGCATCCAGTTCACCAGCGACATGCTGCCCGCCGACATCCTTGGCGTCTCCATCTTTCAGCGCAACAGCGGCGAATTCA
>Ga0210009_1002198_pt1 | contig 14798 bp, 12 predicted proteins | sample CryGeyCG2114_065_FD_185457 | JGI IMG/M metagenome (GOLD analysis project Ga0210009, IMG submission 185457) | Groundwater microbial communities from aquifer - Crystal Geyser CG12_big_fil_rev_8/21/14_0.65 (SPAdes) (version 2) | ecosystem: Environmental > Aquatic > Deep subsurface > Groundwater ... | reverse complement strand
CTCCAAGCTAAAATTTCAAAGACAAAGATGAATATCCTGGCCATCAGAAATGGCTTCGCGAATTTCTATTACACCAATCTTCTGGATCAAAAGCCACTGGAATTCCCCCCCGCTCCGGCCGATAGCCAGATTACGACGACATGGGCAGAGAATACCGTGCTGTCCAACGGTCAAACCCCCGCCAATCTGTTTTCCGAGGGTCGTATCCTCTACAATCCGAACAACAATCCCTACCTTTATTATAATCTTGCTCCGGATACGATGAATAATCCGGGATTCGGCATCAAGGATCCTGATTTTCATTTTTCAATAGAATTCCGTCCTTAATACCGCCTTTCTCTTCAATACAAAATCTTGCATTCACCAATGCTCTGAATCAAATTTCAGAAAAGAGAGTTTGTACGAAATATGCGAAATATCCTGATCCCATTAGCCTTACTCGTTTTCCTGAATATATCAGGTCTCAATGCCCAGTACTCCACTCGCCAAGATCTGGAGATCAGGGAAGAGATGAAAACATTTATCACCCTGCTAACCAGCGAACAAAATTACCTCGTTGTTAATAATGAGAAGCGCCCCCTGCCAAAGGACATCACCAGTAAGCGTAAATATTGGCAGAAGGAATTGAAGCGCGGGAAAAAGGGTGACAAACCAAGTGTGGAAGACAGTACCAGTATGGTCATTCCCATTGCTGAAGCTTTACAAATTGCCGATAAGAGTCTGGAATTCACCCACTGGTCACCCGTTTACAACCTGGGGAAGGTTTGGGGTGGACGAGTCGAATTCAAGCGAAATGAAACACGTTATGAGGCCAATTATTTTTGGTATAACAATAAATTATTGGATTTACTGGTGAGACCTTACCGGGAAAACAGCCCAAATTTGATACTTGAAAAATACTAGTCTGGCGGGTTGTTGACTGCCAGCCTTGTTCTTTCTGCTACTCTTCCGAAAAACCACCACCGTATACCTGAATCGCACGACCAGCGAAATAAACTGTCGGATAAATATTGGTGAAGTTGAAAACACCCGCCGGGATGGCGTCGTTCTTCATGGTAGTCGTCCAGATAGCGCCTTCAAGATAGGTTGAGTTATAAGCAACATCCAACTCGTTATGACAGTAAAAGCCACCATACAAGGTGGATTCCAGAAAACCATTCCGGTAAGCGATACAGTTAGCCCAGACTGTGGCATCATCAGAGATGGAGACATCGCCGTCCAGCAGGTAGAAAAAGTAACTCCGAGCCCAAGCCATGTTTACGGTTTCAGGTCTCAATTCAGGAGCCATCCCTGAATGATCTTCACCAAAATAGGTCTCATCCTCAAAATAGATATTTCCGTTGGCTACCAGGATAATATTGTCGCCAACCGTTGTTTCATCATTATCTCTTTCCTTAAGCGTAATATCACCGTCAGCGATAATGATCCCGGGCGCTTCTACTGTTTCACTTGGGATTGTCACCCCGCGTAGGACAACGTCACCATCAACAAAAATGCGGTTCTGGTCGTAGTTTCCCAGATTCAGGGTCGTATTTGACCACGTTTTACTGCCGTTAAATTTATTGCCACTTGTGGATGAAATTCCCTGGGCAATGGCAATCAATGAATCAACTGTATCCAGAACAGTCGGTTCAACATACACCAGCGATGGTGTTGGATTGATGGTACTCCAGTCGAAATAGCTGTCAAATTCGTTACTCACAACCGTATCGCCAACCGGAACATAAATCGTGGTGGGATCATTGGGAGGATCACCGATGTCGGTCCCGTTTGCCACAATCACATTACCCCGGACGAAGAAATCACCGTTGATAACCGCATTGTTGTAGATCTGTAAACCATCAGGACTGGGAGGTCCGGAATAGTTGACTTTGATTCGTGGGGGCGTATGATATTGAAACCAACACCAATAATAACTTGGCCAGCACACGTAATATTCCCTTGAAGCAAAGATCGTATAATCGTTGTCGTTATCCTCATATTTGAACAGCCAGCCGTAATTGGGATAGACGCCATTGTACATATCGGTTACCGATTGTGTTACATCCCAACTGACATACTCGCGGTTATCATCCCACTCAACCGAGTTTTCATCTTCGTCATTTGATACGTAATCTCCCCCCTGACTTGACCAATCCGTCCCTGATTCTGCCTTCCGCCAGGTAACTTCATTTTCATCCCAATGGCGGGTGATCCGATGCACACCAATATCGTGGTCATGATCATCACTGGCATCCACCATATACAGCTCAACGGTGGCACTATTAATGGTCCGGCCTATGGGTATGAAAGACAGATCCAGTTTAACCAACGAATGAATTTTTTTACTGCTTACTTTTCCTGTGTACAGATAGGCGTACGTGCCATAATTGGTTGTTTTTTGATTTTCCCATATCAAAGCATCTTCCACACTACCTTCATCATCCAGCGTAGAATCTGTGGGCGCTCCAGGAATCGTCCCCGAGGGCGCATCATCAATCAGAGGATATTCCGGGAAAAAGATTCGCGGTCTCGAAGCTGCGGAGAAGTTGAAAATGCGCTCATAACCGGATGCATCACCGGTTATGGTAATCTTGCGCATATTATTCCCTAAATCCTCATTTTCAATCGTAAAGGTACCACTCCCCAGATTATAGGGTCCGTAAGTACCAATATTTAATTGCCCCGCCCGTGCCAAATCATACATGTAATCAACACCTGACATGGAAAGCTGATAGGCTTGCTTGCTTTTTAAAAAGTCGACCGAACCATATCCCATCTGGGAAGCCATATTAATGAGGAAGATGGAGACCAAGCTGAGAATCAGAATGGTAATGATTGAAACATAGACCAGCGCAATACCCCGTTGATTTTTTCTTACACCGGAGCTCGGAAAGTCAAAAATAGTGTGTAAATATTTCATTATTAATTTCGACGCAGGTTAGCGAGATAGATTCGTTGCTGGGAAGTGAAAGTTTCAGAGCCGCTGGAAAACCTCATCGTCGCTCCAATTAACCTGACTCTCATTCGATCGGATGAATTTAATGGAACACTGGAAAGTTCTGTATTCGTTGAATCATAATAGGTAAACGCTGAATTGTTGTAATCGACATGACTCACCAACATTTGATCCAGACCGCTATTCACCTGACGATTGACTTGACTCCCGGTAATCGTGTAGGTATAGATTCTACCGGACTGAGTTTTCCATTGCAGCGATTTATTCCCGGCCACCAACAATGAATCTGAAAATGGCAGCGGCTTCACTTCGCGGTAAAATCGTGATGCGAACAGCCTGCCGTCATTTACAATTTGGCTCCGCATCATCACCATTTCATAAGTTTCCATGGTGGCGGACATCAGCCGCAGGGTCATGCTTCCCACGATTCCCAGCATGAGGATGACCACAATCAATTCCATCAGCGTATATCCACGCTGATGTTGCCACTGGAAATATTTACCTGAAGATTTCATTCTATTGAGACTCTGCACCCTAATAACTCAGCACATTATAGCGGCTGGACATGAGTGAATTCACCTCTACCGGCTGATCACTCAATGAATAGACTGTTACGACAATGCGTTTCAGATCGGTGACCACCCCGACACTATCCTCCACATTTACCGTCCGATTGATATAGAAAACGCGGCATCTACGCGTGAAACCAGTGTATCCATCCACGTTCGTTTCCACCAACCCATCATAATCATCAATATCATCAAATAGGGACTCGGTTGATTCGCCAGCATCTGGTCCCAAAGACGTTGACCAGGTCGGCGTCGAATTTTCATCGAACGATTTGCTCCGAATGATCTCCATCCGATTCAATGCCAAATTGGTCATCACCGTGCGCATCTCGCTCTCCAACGCTTTCGCATTCGCGAAGTCGAACACCTTGATGAGTGTCAGGTATGAAATCGCTGCAATGAGAATAAAGACGACGATTTCGCCGATGGTAAGACCCTTCTGAGAACCGAGACGGCCGGGGTTTAGTGAGAGTAATTTCATTGCAGAGTCACTGTTCCAATTCCCGCTGCAACGGAAATTGTGTCGGTTAAGTTGAGGACCACTCTCCCGTTATCATTCAGAATGGGTATCCCGAAATGGTCAATGATGAAATTGGGTGAGCCATCAAAATGGGCTGAGGTTAATTCTGCATGGACGTACTCACCAACACCCAACTGGACAATAAAATCGTGCTCGCCACGAGTTCCTTCGATCAAGGCTTTTTCGGCAGTTGTGTTGCCACCGTAAATCCGGTAACTATTGCCGGGCACATTAAACTCCACCCAAACAGTATCACGTTTGGCCAGGGCGTACTCTTCTGCATATTGTAAATCACGCGCGACCTGTTTTACCGCGGATCCCCGGGCAATGGATACATAGCTGTCATAGAGATTGGGAACGATGACGGCTGCCAGTGCGCTGATCAGAACCAATACGGTAATTATTTCGATAATGGTATACCCATGCTGAGAGCTAAAATGGCTCGGAGTCTGGATCGGGTGTTGCAAGGAGTTAATCTGGTTGCCTATTCTTCTATTCATCTTTCGCCAGGATTCAAGGCGTAGATAGGGTGATAACATCAACGAAACAATGTAAAAAATATTTCTATTGCCAGAAACAATTGTTTAAGATTGACCGACTCTAAACTACTAGCAAGGGAAATAATGATGGAAATCACGCTTTCAATAATCGGAATCATCGCATTGGTCTTCGGACTGGGTCTTTGGCTTTTTCCAAGATTTGTCATTCGTGCCGGCGAATACCTGAACCGGGTCTTATCAACCGATGAGACGGTGATGGCTCAGAGAGTGTTGTGGGGACTCGTTTTTGTCGCATGTGGCGTGGCAATTCTTTATAAAGTTTTCTTTTAAGCCTGATCGTCTCTACCCAAATAAATATCGTTCCTACAAGCGTAGATTTTCTGCCGAAATCCTATGATTAGACGCTCCTATAAATCGTTTTTACTGAATTTGGTTTTGACAAATTCTGTCATCTTCGCCGCCTATTCTGATCAATTTTTTACCTGGCCTGATGCGAACACGCTGTGGGATGAAGTAGCCAGCTCCACTAATGTGGTCAATGCAGATGGTCAAATTCAACTCGCCGCCAATGCGCTCTCGGGTAGCATTACTTTCAATCCCGTTCAATCCGACGAACCCTTTAATATCGCTTTGGCATCCTGGAACGGATTTTCACCTGTTAATCAAGGTGGATTTCGTGTCTTTTTACGATTTCCATGGGGAACGGGCTGGTCGCCTTGGTTAGAAGTCGGGTTCTGGCAAAACAACTATTGGACCGGTAGCAAATCCACCACATACGGTGGTGGATACATCGATATTGATACGGCAATCTTGTATAATGATCGGGATCAGTGGCAGGCTAAAGTTGAATTTCAACGCGATAATACGAGCATTCAATCACCGGCGATTCATCGCTTTTCCGTGCAGGTCAGCGATCAGGCAACCACGGACGAGTTGAACATCGCTGCCATCGTGACGGATAATCCCCCGGCGATTTTTTATCCGGCACAATTTACCTATCAGAACAGTGTTGACCCGGATGTTGGTGGCAGCATCTGTTCTCCCACCACCACAGCGATGATTCTCAGCAGTTTCGGACACATCGTGAATGTGTTGGAATTTGCCTGGGAAACCTACGATCCCTACTATCACATTTTTGGCGTCTGGCCGAGGGCAGTTCAGAGTGCCTCTCGTTACGAAGTGTCTGGCTATGTGAATCGTTACCGCACCTGGAGTGAAGCTTATGAAACGCTGGCTGCGGGTGGACGGATTGCCATGTCAATCGGCCAACCACTCTACAGTGGTCATTTGCTCATGCTCGCCGGATTCGATAATTCCGGACGTCCCATTGTGCACGATCCGGCCCGGAGTAATGGCTACGGTTATGTCTATAACAAGACCAGCATTTCACAAGCCTGGTTTGACAAAGGCGGCGTTGCCTACACATTTTTCCCTGAATCTGCTACCGATACCAAGGAAACAGCCATTCAGACTCAGCCTTCGAATTTTGAAGTGTCAAAAATCTTCCCCAACCCATTCAATGCCTCCACCCGGATGACCATTCAACTCGCCACGGATGCAACGGTATCCATCCAGATTTTTAGTATCAACGGACAGTTGGTTGACAGCCATGAGCTGGGCTTACTTAAATCCGGTGCACATACCTGGACGTTTGATGCTGCCCAACTCAGTTCAGGGATTTATAGTTGCCAATTCAAGTTTCGGACTGCCGACAATCAGGACCAGTTTTTAACCCGTAAAATTAGCCTCGTGCGTTAACACCCAGCCATGACAACCTCCTCGCTATGGCTGTGTCAATTACCATGTGCGATCAACGGCATTAATAATAACGATGACATGACTCGCCCCAAAGCTGGCAAGGAAGCCGGTAGGATTGATGGTAGGCGGGCCGGACCTCAAACTGTTCAGCGATATTCAACACACTTATCGGTGACGAGGAGCGAAAGATGAGGACAATGAGTCGAAGAGATTTTGTCAAAGTCACAGGCACGAGTCTCGCTTTGACGACCATTCCGGGGTTTATGCAAAAAACACTGGCAGGGATGGCAGGCACGGATAAACCCTATGAACTGTATTTCCGTCGATTTGGTGTGGATGAAGAGGCCATCCGTAAGGTGATGGCTGAAGCACTCCTGCACGGTGGTGATTATTGCGATATTTTCTTCCAAAATACACTCTCCAACAGCATCCGGGTGGAAGATAATATTGTCAATTCCGCCAGCACAGATGTTCAACTCGGCGTTGGTATCCGGGTTTTGAAGGGTGATCAGACCGGCTATTCATTTACTGAGGATTTATCCCTGAAAAGTATGAAAGCTGCCGCCAGAACCGCTGCGAATATCGCTTCAGGTCAAAAACGGATTGCACCCGTCGCCCTGACTCCTCAAAAATTGAACAACTATTACCACACCCAACGCTCATTTGAGGATGTTGGCGTGAAGAATGTCGTTGACCTGGTGATGTCCGTAAACGACGCCATTTTCCAACAGGACAAACGCATCGTTAAAGCCGGGATGCGTTACAGTGACAGCGAAAATTACATCCTTCTCGCGAATTCAGATGGTCAATTCAGTACAGATTATCAGCCGATGATTCGTTTGGTTTCCTTCTGTACGGCCGAGCAGAATGGTCAGCGCGAAAGTAATTACTTTGATTATGCCGCCCGGTCTGACTTCGATTTCCTGACGCCGGAAAGATTAACGCGCATGCCTCAGGAGGTCGTTGCACGAACCATTAACCTGTTCGATGCCAAACCTTCACCGGCTGGTGAATTACCGGTTGTTCTGAAGGCAGGTGGTGCCGGGATATTGCTCCACGAAGCGATCGGCCACGGTATGGAAGCTGATTTTAACCGCATCGGCACATCCATCTATTCGGAAAAACTCAATAAAAAAGTCGCGGCTGACTTTGTGAATATCGTTGATAATGGCACCAACCCGAACATTCGCGGTTCCATCAATGTGGATGACGAGGGTTCACCCTCTGAGGAAACCTACCTTGTTGAAAATGGTGTCTTGCGAACCTATCTCCACGACCGGATTTCCGCCAAGCATTATGGCGTCAAACCCACCGGCAATGGTCGGCGCGAGTCATTCAAACACAATCCCATGCCCCGTATGCGCAACACCTATATGCTGAACGGCCCCCATACATTCGATGAAATCGTCGCCAGTGTGAAGTACGGCATCATCGCGGATCAGTTCACCAACGGACAGGTCAACATCGGCCCCGGTGACTTCACTTTTTATGTGAAATCTGGTGCCTTGATTGAAAACGGGAAAATCACCGCACCCATTAAGGATGTCAATATCATTGGCAACGGCCCGAAAGTTTTGGAAGAAGTAACCATGGTGGGCAATGATCTGGCAATGTCCGAGGGCGGCTGGACATGTGGCAAAAACGGTCAATCCGTTCCGGTGTCACAAGGCATGCCGAGTTGCCTGGTTTCAGCAATCACTGTTGGTGGAAGGGGGTAAAAAATGGATTTTCTGAATAAAGGTTCTGAAACCAATAAAACTGAATTGGCTTATTGGGCACAAAAATACGCCAAACAAAATGGGGCTGATAACACGAGCATTGTCATCAGTAAAAATCGCTCCATTAATGTGGATTATCGGGATGACAAGATAGATCAACTCAAGGAATCGACACAAAATTCTCTTTGGATCGAGATCTATGCTGGCGGACGCTACAGTTCCCATTCAACCAATGATCTTCGCAAAGAATCATTGGAGAAATTTATAACCAATGCCATCGCCATGACCAAATTTTTGGGTGAAGATCCCTTCCAGTCGCTCCCTGATCCTGCCTTATACCAGGGGAGACCAACTGCGGATTTGCAGCTCTATGATGCCAATTATTCCAAAATGACTGCTGAGGAGCGGGTATCACGTGCAAAAGAATTGCATGATCTCATTAAGGGTCGCGATCCCCGCCTGATTTCCATCACCAGCGGTTTCAGTGATAGCCATTATGAAAACACGCACCTAAAATCCAACGGGTTTGAGGGTAATTACGAAAATTCCAGCTTTTCATGGGGCGCCTCCGTCTCCCTGCGGGGCGAAGATGATAAAAAACCGGAAGGTTGGAAATATTATGGCGCGCGGCATTTAGCAGATCTGCCACCATCGAAACAAATCGCTGACGAAGCTTTCCAACGTGGATTGGACAGTATGGGCCAGAAAAAAATCAAGTCAGGCAAAATGCCCATGCTACTGGAAAATACGGCGGTGGGTGGATTGTTCTGGCGCGTCTTACATCCCTTCTCGGCGGCGGCAATCCAACAGAAACAATCGTTTCTGGAAGGCAAACAGGGACAACGCATCGGTTCGGAAAATCTGACACTCATCGATGATCCCACGATTATTCGTGGAATGGGCAGTCGTTATTACGACGGCGATGGCATCTCAGCGAAAAAACTGGTCATCGTCGAAAATGGCATTCTGAAAAATTACTATGTGGATGTCTATTACGGTCGCAAGCTTGGCATGAACCCCACAACGGGCGGATCATCGAATATTACCTTTAAAACGGGTACGCGTTCGGGTGCTGAAATGGAAGCCGATCTGGATCGCGGTATTCTGGTGACCAGTTTTATCGGCGGTAATGCCAATTCAACCACCGGTGATTATTCATTGGGTATCAGTGGCTGGCTCATCGAGAATGGCAAACGCGTTCAACCGGTAAATGAGATGAATATTTCGGGTAATTTCATCGAATTATTCGAGAATCTATCGGAAACGGGGAACGATCCTTACACCTACTCTTCCCTGCGAGCACCAACGCTATTGTTCGACGGAATCAGTTTCGCGGGAGCGTAAACTCAAATTCAGCTCTTAGTTTTTTTACAAAAATAAAAGAAACTACCATCCCAATACAAAAGCCCGGCTAATCATAAATAGCCGGGCTTTGTTTATTTATCACTTCCCTGCCAAAGAGAATTAATGGGAAGTGCACACATGTTCTTGCCCATTGAAACAGCATGTTCACCTAAATACATGACGATACCAAGCCTGAGTTGATCACCAACCACTCGATGGAATTTGTGTAAACCAAGAAAATCATTTTTTTTAAGGGTGGCACTAGCCTTCACCTCCACAGCCACAAGTTGTCCCTGACTATCTTCCATCACCAGATCCACTTCATAGCCATCCCGATCACGAAAATGGTAAAATTCAATACTCTCTGCTGACCAGCTGGCATGACGTCTGAATTCGTTATAGACAAAAGTCTCTAATACATGACCAAACAAGGTTGGGTTCTGTAAAAGCTGTTTGTCGGAAACATTCAAGATAGAACAGAGCAAACCAGAGTCGGTGAGGTGCACTTTGGGGGTTTTGACCAACCGTTTCACCTGATTTTTATGGTATGGCTGCAGGATGTCCGTAAAAAAGATCCGGTTCAACAGGTCAGTATAATGTCGAACGGTTGGCGTCGTGAGCTGAAACGCCGGTGCGAGCTGGGAAATGTTGAGCAATTGGGCAGATTGGATCGCTAATAACCGCAACAATCGTGGTAGTACACCTGGATGTTGGATGGATGTGAGATTCATCAGGTCCCGCTCAATTATCGTCGCGCTGTAGTTTCGGTACCAGGCTCGTACTCTGGCAAGATCAGGACGTTGAATGGGCTCAGGGTAGCCACCCCATAAAACCCGCTTCACAATATCATCATAGTTCAGTGGCACGGCGTTGCCAGGAAATTTTCCCGCAAACAAATCCGTCAATAAATTACTCCCCACTCTCTGAATTTCACATTGCGCCAATGGGTGTAACCGTAAAATCTCGATACGCCCGGCAAGGGATTCAGAAATTTGTGGTAAGAGCAGAATATTCGTTGAACCGGTCAAGACAAAATGCCCCGGACTGCGGTCCTTATCAACGGCCTGTTTCAGTGGTCTGAATATTTCCGGAACCAATTGGACCTCATCCAAAATACATTTTTGTGGTAGACGATGAACGAAGCCAATAGGATCGAAATTCGCTGCAGTCAGATTTGTTTCATCATCGAATGTCAGATACCCATAGTCATCACCAAGCATTTTGGATAGGGTCGTTTTCCCTGCTTGTCGTGCTCCGTGGATTAACACAATCGGGGTATCAGCCAGAGCCGTTGTAAGGTTATTTAGAATAAATCTTGGATATGTGGTCGAAGCGAACATGATCGGCTGATTATAAATATCTAACTCGGCTAATACAATATCTACTTGTCGGACATTTAATGATCTTCCTATTCTTTACCAACGCCAATTTCGCAGACACTCGGGGACAATCCAACCCGGTCAGGATCGAAATAAAATAAAAAAGCCCGACTAATCATAAATAGCCGGGCTTTTCTTTACAAACCAAATGAGTTGAATGACTTGCTAGGCTTGCGCCACTTCCGGTGATGAAACCACCTTCTTCTTGGAACTGGCCTTGGAAGCCTTCTCGGTTTTTTCCAGCGACTCAAGCGCCAGATCAAAAACCTGACTAACCTCCTCAACAAACTTGAAGGTCAATTTGCGTTTCACATTTTCCGGTAATTCCACGAGATCCCGCTCATTTTTCGCCGGTAAAATGATGGTAGACAATCCCGCACGATGAGCTGCCGTCACCTTCTCCCGGACGCCACCAATAGGTAAAACAGCCCCGCGCAGCGTAATTTCACCCGTCATACCCAGATTGGTTTTTACCAACCGGCCTGAAAGCAGCGAAACCAATGCGGTAAACAGCGTGATACCTGCCGAAGGACCATCCTTGGGGATAGCGCCGGCAGGGATGTGAATATGGATGTCGGTCTTTTCGTGGAATTTTGGATCAATGTCGAATAAGGCAGCATTGGCGCGCAAATACGAATAGGCTGCCTGAGCTGATTCCTTCATAACATCGCCCAATTTTCCTGTCAGTTTTAATGCACCCTTGCCAGGCATCTTGGTGGCTTCAATAAACAAAATGTCACCACCAACTGCTGTATACGCCAATCCAATGGCAATTCCAGGTTTGACCATACGTTCGGCAATTTCACTGTAGTACTTTTGTGGACCCAGATACTTGTCAACATTCTTACGGGTTATCCGGCGAGGTTTGGTATTCCCCTCGGCTTTTTCACGCGCCACTTTACGACAAATATGTCCAATTTCCCGCTCCAGATTCCTGACGCCGGCTTCCCGGGTGTAGTGGGCAATAATCTCGGAAATCGCGGTATCCAGGAATTGAATCCCCTCATCATCCAACCCTTGTTCTGAAATCTGTTTGGGCATGAGGTAGCTTTTGGCGATGTGGATTTTTTCTTCCTCGATATAACCTGGAAACTCAATTATTTCCATACGATCCCGCAAGGGTCCGGGTACCGGATCCATCCAATTGGCGGTGGCAATAAACATGACTTTGGAAAGATCGAACGGCACCTCGAGGTAATGGTCACTGAAACTATTGTTCTGCTCCGGGTCGAGAACCTCCAAAAGCGCGGATGAGGGATCACCGCGGAAATCCATGCCCAGTTTATCAACCTCATCCAGCATGAAAACCGGATTGCGGGTTTTAACTTTTTTCAACCCCTGAATGATTCGACCCGGCAGTGCGCCGATATAGGTCCGGCGATGTCCGCGAATTTCAGCCTCGTCCCGCACACCCCCCAGACTCATGCGGATAAATTCCCGTCCCATCGCCCGGGCAATGGAGTGACCCATTGAAGTTTTACCGGTTCCCGGGGGTCCAACGAAGCAGAGTATGGGACCTTTTACCGGAGCGTTTGGATCCTGTTGCGTCTTCAACTTGCGCACGGACAAAAACTCCAGAATCCGATCTTTGATGGGTTTCAAACCATAATGATCTTCGTCTAAAACTTCAGCAGCCCGTTTAATATCAACGCTATCTGCGGTCTCGGTCATCCAGGGTAATTCCACCAGCCAGTCCAGATAAGTTCGGGAAACTGTGTATTCTGGTGACGAGGGCGGAATTCGACGCAGGCGATCCAGTTCCTTGTTGGCAACCTTGAGCGTTTCTTCCGGCATTTGCGCTTTGGCGATTTTTTCTTCCATCTCGGTCAATTCGATGGTCTGATCATCTTCGCCTAACTCACGCTTAATTGCCTTCATCTGTTCGCGCAGGAAATACTCCCGCTGCGTTTTGGAAATCTCTTCCTGAACCTCTGTCTGGATTTTTTCGCCGATCTCCTGGCGCTGGATTTCACGATTAAGCAAAACCGTGGCTCTCTCCATGCGAGTTTGCACATTCAGTTCGGCAAGAATTTCCTGTTTCTCGGCATTGGACAGTTGCAGCAGGGAAATTGCCCGGTCAACCAATCGCGCCGGGTGTTGAATATTTGAAAGTAAACTAATGTGCTCCTGCGTGATATAGTCTGAGGCTTTCGCCAGCTCCTTGAACAAACTTTTAAGGTTGGCCGCCAGGGCATCAATTTCAAGACTGGGCTCGTAAGTCTCTTCCAGGGTTTCTACAACAGCCCTATAATAGGGTGAGTCCTGGGTAAATTTTGCAATGCGAACCCTTTCGCCCCCCTGAACAATCGCACTCTGGGAGCCATCGGGCATTTCCAGAATTTTCATGACGGTGGCGGTCGTACCGATCTCGTAAATATCTTCCGGAATCGGGTCTTCCACCGAACCTTCCTTTTGAGCCACCACGACGATTGTTTTTCTGCCCGTGGGCAACTCACGGATCAATTTTAATGAGCGTTCCCGCCCAATATATAAAGGGATAACCTGTTGAGGAAATAGCACGGTATTTCGTAACGGCATAACAGGGAGTGCATGTATGAATTCTTCAGAAGCCATAATAATTATCATTCCTTTCTCTATTCATCTTCATCTCGTTCCAGCCCCATCAGGGATGTGAAATATTTCATCACGCGTAAAACGCTTACAGTCACCAGGGGGTCACCGCTTTGGCTATTTTTAACAACAGCCGGCCAATATCCATCCGCCAACTGAACCGATTTAAGCCAGTCCAAAAGTTTCCAGACACGCTTTTCAAGTGGCCATTCCATTAAGGTCAAAATTTCAAGAAATCGCAGGGTGCCACCGTGCAAACTTCCAATGCCTGTATATCCATAACCCAGTAAATCCCAGGCGGAAGCATCCTGTAATAAGGTTGTGGAATTACCCTCCAGGAAGTGGCTGAATAAAAATTCAACCGCACGCTTCGCGCCGGCTCTCTTCCGCATGGTAGGGCTCAGGCTGATGGCGTGGGTGATGAGCATTGTGGTCCAGATACAGCTCGAAGCTTTCTCAGGATCAGCGTTTTTCGGCAGATACGCCGGATCAATCCAACCACCATCCGGACGCTGATTATGGAACACATACAGAAATGCTTGTTTAGCGATTGGGTTCGAGTCCAGGCGATAGAGTGCTGTCACCAATAAAGCGTGAGCATGTTGAGGCAAATTACCCGGGAAAGCTCCGGTCGCTTCATCCAGGTTTTTTAAAAGTTGAATGATACCTAACTTCACCCGCTCCTGACTTAGCGTTGCGGTGAGGTCATGCAGGCGGTGTAAAATCTCAGTTTGACGCAGAAATTGAAGAATCTGGATTTGTTCGGGAGACAATTTTTTCGTGGCCACGACCACCGGCCAATTACCGTCCTCCATCTGTTGCTGCATCAGCATCCGGCGGGGACGGTACTTCCGCAAGTTCTTTTTTATGCCCTCATAGACATCCGAATAATTATCTCTCAGGACATCACGGTATAGAAAGAATCGTTCGGGTAAATCCGCCTGATTCTTGAGGGCACGGACAGGATTTGCCCGTAAACCCCTCATCCACTCCTGAAATGAAATATTTTCTGCTTCACGACTCATATTGCTAAACTAATTCCCGGATCAGCTTATTCAAAGCCGTTTGAGCCAGCGCTGATTTAACTTTTTTACAGGCTAATTTAAAACTCGCTGCACCTAATTGATAAAACCGGTGGTTTCCAGGAAAGTGCTGATGAAAAATGGCGTCGGGTTATGACATTTTCAGATTACGTAAAAAAAAGTCCCCGCTTTTCAACGGGGACCAGGGGAGTTGGAGAGTCGAAAGTAGAAAAACTAAGCGCTGAAGGAATGTCCACAACCGCAAGATGAGGCTGCGTTTGGATTTTGAAACTTAAATCCGCCACCCATACCATTTTCAACCCAATCTATGTTGACACCTTCTAAATATTTCAAGCTTACGGGGTCGACAATGATTCGTATGCCATTTGATTCAGCGATTTTGTCCTGATCATCTGCATCGTGCTCGAAAGCGATGCCGTAAGAAAATCCGGAGCAACCTCCACCTTTTACATAAACCC
>Ga0210009_1002197_pt1 | contig 14799 bp, 14 predicted proteins | sample CryGeyCG2114_065_FD_185457 | JGI IMG/M metagenome (GOLD analysis project Ga0210009, IMG submission 185457) | Groundwater microbial communities from aquifer - Crystal Geyser CG12_big_fil_rev_8/21/14_0.65 (SPAdes) (version 2) | ecosystem: Environmental > Aquatic > Deep subsurface > Groundwater ... | reverse complement strand
TCTTACTGCGACAATTTGATTTGAATTCGGGTAGTATTTCAATCGATGGGCAAGCTATTCATGAAGTTACTCAAGACTCTTTACGAGCCAACATCGCGGTTGTCCCACAGGAACCATCTCTTTTTCACCGTACCATTCGTGAAAACATCGCCTATGGTAAGCCAGATGCTACCGATGAAGAAATTATTGAAGTAGCCAAAAAAGCTCAAGCCCATGATTTCATCTCACAATTATCAGAAGGATATAACACTTTAGTTGGAGAGAGAGGCATCAAACTTTCTGGTGGTCAAAAACAGCGAGTGGCGATAGCCCGAGCCATGCTCAAAGACGCACCGATTCTTTTACTCGATGAGGCGACTTCAGCCCTTGATTCCGAAAGTGAAGTGGAAATTCAAAAGGCCCTACATTTTCTCATGAATGGTAAAACTGTTATCGCGATTGCCCACCGACTTTCTACACTCCGTGAGATGGACCGAATCATTGTGTTAGAAAATGGAAAAATAATTGAGGACGGAACTCACGAAACACTTAGTCATTTTGGCGGCGTCTATCAACGACTGTGGGAACATCAGGCGGGGGGATTTCTTATCCAAAATATTCCTTCATAAAAACTAACCAGCGAAGGGTTGAAGAAGACGAAGGGTTCCCCTTCGTCTTCTTCAATAAAAAATGATTAGCGAAGGGGAACCCTTCGCTAATCATTCGTGGAACAGGTAACTAATCTGTCATGTGTAGTGTAATATATAGCATAGACGCTATAAATTATTTTATTATTTATGTGTGGGATATTTGCTTATACTGGGATCAAGAATGCAGAACCAATTCTCTTAAACGGATTACGCACGCTTGAGTATCGTGGTTATGATTCAGCTGGGATCTACATTGCTGGTTTAGGTGTTAAGAAAGCGGTCGGAAAAGTAAGCGAGCTAGCTAAACTCACTGAGCAAATGCAGTTAGGTACGGCTGGTATTGCTCACACTCGTTGGGCCACTCATGGTGAGCCGACTCTTATCAATGCCCATCCACACTGCGATATGAGTGAGCGAATTTGGCTGGTGCACAATGGCATTATAGAAAATTGGCGAGAAATAAGAGAGGGATTAATTATTCAAGGAATTACTTTCACGTCTCAGACTGACACTGAGGTTCTGGCTAAACTAATTGGTTCATTTTACTCTGGTAATTTAAAAAATGCTGTCGCCACCGCTCTGTCTGTGGTACGTGGTACTTATGGTATTGCGGTGATGAGTGAACGTAATGACAAGGAGATTGTAGTGGCGCGGATGGGAAGTCCGATTGTGCTCGGGGTAGGTCAAGAGGAAAACTTTATCTCGTCTGATCCGTCTGCGCTTATCCCTTATACTAAAAAAGTTATATATTTGGATGATGGTGAAATCGCTGTAGTAACTGGTGCTGGCTTTTCTGTAACTAACATTCAAGGAGTGACCAAAAATAAAAAAACTGAAACTGTTTCTTGGGATGTTTCAGCAATTCAGAAAAATGGCTTTAAGCATTTTATGCTTAAGGAAATATTTGAAGCACCGGAAGTAATAGAAAATACCATAAGGGGAAGAATAATAGACGATAGTTCAGTTCGCCTAGGTGGTATTGATGACGTTTTAACCGCTATCAAAACTTTACATCGGTTAGTGATTGTTGGTTGTGGTTCTGCTTATTATGCTGGTCAAGTTGGACGCTTAATGTTTGAAGAATATGCTGGCTTGCCAGTTGAAGTGGAATTGGGTAGTGAGTATCGTTATCGCCGAAATTTAAATAATAAACATAGTGCTTTATTAGTGGTGACACAATCGGGTGAAACAGCTGATACTTTGGCTTCAGTTCGGCTGGCAAAAAATCTTGGTCTTTTGACTTTGGGAATTGTTAATTCGGTTGGTTCTACCATCGCTCGCGAAACCGATGCCGGGGTACATAATCACGCTGGTCCAGAAATAGCCGTCGCTTCCACCAAGGCTTTTATTTCACAATTGGTGGTAATGGTTCTTTTGGCAGTTTTAATTGGCCGTGAAAAGGGAATGAGTAAAAATGAAGCTACCGAGATATTGACTGGAATGACGAAACTTCCAGATATTTTATCTCAAGTCTTAAAACAAGCGGATGGTATTAGGCAAATTGCGGAAAAATATGCCAAAAGTACCAATATGATATTTATTGGTCGGAAAATGCATGCTCCGATAGCCAATGAAGGTGCACTCAAGCTAAAGGAGGTGTCGTATGTACATGCCGAGGCCTACGCTGGTGGAGAATTAAAACACGGTGCCATTGCTATGCTTGGTCCAGATTTTCCAGTTTTTGCCATTGCGCCTCAGGATGATGTTTATGAAAAAATGCTATCAAATATAGAGGAAGTGCGAGCTCGTAAAACTCCAGTTATACTTCTAACGACCACAGATGCACGAAGGGCGGAAGCAATGGCGAATGATATTATTTATGTTCCCAAAGTCCATCCAATCTTACAACCAATTGTTTCAACTATTCCTCTTCAACTATTTGCCTACTATGTAGGAGTGGCTAGGGGTCTAAACGTCGATCAGCCACGTAATTTGGCAAAGTCGGTGACCGTGGAATAGTATTTTATTTACTTTTTTAGTTTACAGATTTAAATTTTAATCGTATTCTAATAATGAAAGGAGATCTTTTCATGTTTACATCGGTAGTGGTACAAAATAAACGACCAGCAACTACTGCTGATAAGATTGGTTACCAAAAACTTTGGCAACAATATGGTGAAATGCTAAATGTTTATGGTGATGATTCTGTGTTGGACGAAATTCATAACAAAATCTTTGCACTTGAAGATGAGATTGATTTTGTTTCGTTTCGTTCCATGAGGGAAGTGTAAACAGCGCGGAGCTAGCTCCGCGCTGTTGTTGGTTTTAAATCTTATCTAATGTTTAAATTAATTCTCTTTGATGATGTATTGTGCACTTCGTGCAAACTTTTCTAACGCGTTATTTTGTTGCGCTGATGCGCTCTCTAAGCGTGAAGTTTAAATTTGTGATCCCACCGGGAATCGAACCCGGATTTGCAGGATGAAAACCTGCTGTCCTAACCGTTAGACGATGGGACCAAAAATGTCTGGGAGACATTTTTGGTTGAGTGCAATGACTGTTCCAAAAACTGTTTACCCCTCTACTCATTAATCTCAAACGCTGTCTGGGAGACATTTTTGGTTGAGTGCAATGACTGTTCCAAAATTACTCCGTATTTCATTAACCAGTCGCATCCGTGGTTAGTGGGCATTATGATACCAAAAAAGTCAAAAAAAGCTAGTCCGTTAGGGTGTAAATTTAATTGTACCGTTCCTAGTATGAATGAATTTTTGTTTGTTATGAATGTAATGACAATATTCAAGCTACAAAACCTTTCATTCGAATGAAAGGTTTTGTAAACTTGTTCAGCGAGTTCGGAATTATAATTTATGTACTTGTACTATGTTATGTGGTTTGTTCCTTTTTCTTTTTACTGTAATTGTTGCAGAATGCCCCAGGGTTCTACCCTGGGGATGAATGCAACATTGAAAAATGAGTCGCCGGTGGGCGACACCTATACAGAAAAGAACCCCCGGTTCGTCCCAGAGGGACGCTGGCGAATGCCCCGTCCCTCTGGACGGGGTTCTTTACTTATAACGTGATACGAGAGGTGGTTGTTTTGATAGTTGCTTAGCAAGGCAGACAAACGACGTGGATTGCTTCGTACGACAAAATGGCTCCACCTCGTAAAGAAAATCACTACCGTCTTTTGGAGAAATGGAGAGGAGCGGAATGATGTGGCAATCCAAGTTTAACTGAAACAATTATACGTTAATTCATAATTGTGCAACACCTTCATTTCATTCCCTGCGGAAATGGAGGGATTTAAAACCTACTGTTTCAGTACCCCAATTGGATACTTTTAGTTCGCTCCGCTACTAAAGTATCTCAATTGGGCTTCAAATCTCCACAGATGTGACATTTAATCACGTCTTCCTTTGTTCACTTTTCGCACTGCGGAAACGGAGGGATTTGGTCACTCTCGCGGACGGTTTGTTACGCTGTAGCTCACAAACCATCTCGCTCTATCGACCCTCACTCACTGCTTCTTATTTTTTATTTCTCAAAACAAGGCTTCGCATCAGTTCGGTTCAAATCCCTCCGCTTCTCGCCGAATGCAACAAAACCAAAGCATTCGCTTTGGTTTTAACATCAGCGGAAACGGAGGGATTTGAACCCTCGATCAGGTTTCCCCGATGCCGGTTTTCGAAACCGGTGCCTTTAACCGCTCAGCCACGTTTCCTTGGCATATTCCAAAATAATTGGATTTTTAGTATAACATTATCTAATAATAATGGTGGTTGAAGTTGAATAATTTGTATTTTCTGCCTTTACTCGCTAAGTTGTTTTTATCATTTACCCACTGGTTTATCTACAAAGTTCTACCCTAGTTACTAACGGGTTTTTCCACTCCTTATCCACACAGTTGGCTTAAAATAAGGATATTTAAAATCGTTGACGTCAGCTTACAATATGAGAACCTTGTTAAAGGTTTGCGTGGTGGTGATTTTCTCCATACTAAAACTCTTTTGAGTTGGAGCACGCAGGCCAAAACTCTACGTTGTACAAAGCGAAAAGCGCCGGCTGGCGCTTTTTGTGTGAAAAATTTTTCAACCTAGATTCTAGTTTTGAGAGTGACATAAATATCCTCTAGTGCTCTCACACCATCACCGGCAGAAATATTGTTCTGATGATAGTGAATATTCGTACAATCTCCGGCTGCCCAAATACCAGCGGTGTTAGTTTTTTGAGTCCAAGGATCAATTATAATTCTGTTGTAAGCATCAAGGTCGGTCACATTTTTAGCATAAACAGTGTTAGGTATCATTCCAATTTCCACGAAGATACCAGTCACCGAAATTTCCTTTAAGGAGCCAGTGGTGGTGCTGTAACGTAAGCCACTTACAAATTTGTCACCAATAATCTCAGTTGGGGTGGCGTTTAAGATGGTTGTCATATTAGGATGTAACAGAACTTTTTCTATAGTGATTGGATCAGCTTTAAATGAGGCACTACGATTAATTAAAGTAACACTTTTGGCGTATGCCAGTAATTGGGCGGCTGTTTCAAAACCAGCATTACCACCACCTATCACCGCTACATCCTGTCTAGCAAACATTGGTCCGTCGCAACTCGCGCAATAAGTAACTCCACGGTTTTCAAAAGTATCAGCTCCCTTGATATCAAGTTTACGCCGACTAGAACCGCTAGCAATAAGAACTGCCTGACTGGTATGATTTGAATTATCATCAAGGGTGACAGTCAGGGTTCCGTCTGCTTCTTTTTTTAAATCAGTTACTGTTTTATCAGACATAATGCTGACCGTCTCATTGGCGTAAGTTTCAAGATGATTTTTCATCTCATTAGCTAATTTATCTCCAGCAATTGACGGCGTGCCAATCCAGTTTTGAATATCAATGGAAACAATACTTTGCCCACCCCATTCTTTGGTGATAAAAAGTGTTTTTAAGCGTTTGCGAGCGGCATAGACTCCAGCTGATACACCAGCAGGTCCACCACCGATAATTATTAAATCATACATAAATTTAGTAAAACAAAAAAGTTAATTTATAGAATTGCACGTCACAGCATAACATATCTAAAAAACGATACCTGTGGGTAACGTTTTTTATTAGGTGATAATTCTTTTGTTTTAAATCAGAATAAGAAGGTATGGAGAGATTGAAAAAACGACATTTTTCTTCCTGAGGGTTAAAATAGATTCAGAAAAATGTTCAAAATGCTGTGGAGGATATTTATTTTAACACCACCAAACTGTTTAGTAGACGTTACAGATCGTGAATTCAGTCATCCTACTTCAACTTTGACCGTCGAAGAAAAGCTGGTACTACTCCCCAGTCATCTTCCTCTTCGTCAACTGAATCTATTGGTTTGGGATCACGATGTGGTAATTCCTTTCTTGTTTCCATTGCTTCAGATTTTGAAACAGGGGTCTCCTCTGTCTCGGTTCGTTTGGGTGCGGACAAAGAATTAAATATTCGGCCACGCGTTTCTAGAGGTTTTTCCTCAGTTGTATCCATTGAAGTAGCAACAGGAGCTCGTCTGGCTATACTGTGTTGGTTGATGGTTTCTTCTGGAAAACCAGTGGCAATCACCGTTACCTTAACCTCATTTTTCTTTAATTTATCATCTTTTATGGCACCAAAAATCACTTTAGCCTGTGGATCAATAGATTCGGTAATAACTCTGGCAGCATCTTGAATTTCTAACATTCCTAAATCATCTCCACCAGCAATAGCAAATAGAACGCCCTTGGCGCCAGTAATAGATACTTCTAGAAGGGGAGAATTAATAGCAGATTGGGCAGCTTCTTCTGCCCGTTTTTCGCCCGAAGAAACACCTACTCCCATTAAAGCTGAACCAGCATTTTCCATAACACTACGGATGTCGGCAAAGTCAACATTGATGATACCAGGCATGGTAATCAAATCCGATATTCCTTCAACTGCTTGTTTGAGTACATTATCGCATTGTTCAAAGGCACTTCTAACAGAAGTTTCTTTATCCACAATTGCTAACAAACGATCATTTGGAATGGTGATGAGGGCATCTACTTCTTTCTTCAATTCTTCAATTCCTTGCAAAGCCACTCGCATTCGTTCTTGTCCCTCAAAAAGAAAAGGTTTAGTAACGACTCCGACAGTTAAGGCACCACTATCACGGGCAATTTTAGCAATCACTGGTGTTGCTCCTGTACCAGTTCCACCTCCCATACCACAAGTGATAAAAATCATATCAGAACCTTTGATGGCGTTATTGATTTCTTCACGGGTTTCTTCAGCTGCTTTACGTCCCATATCAGAATTGCCACCGGCTCCAAGACCGCGAGTGAGGTTTTTTCCAATATGAATTTTTTTCTTAGCCAAAGAGTGATGCAAGTCTTGAGCATCGCTATTAACAGCAATAAACTCCACCCCTTTAACTTTGGTTGAGACCATGTAGTTCACAGCATTGTTGCCTGAACCGCCAGCGCCTACTACTCGGATACGAGCAAATGATTCTACATCTGATTTAATTTGTTCCATAAATAATTTTTTAATACCTATTACCTCCACCAGCCGGGCCACTATTACCGCCTGCTAAGTAACCTGTATCATACAGGTATTAAAAACATCTGTCACCATATTGACATATATCAGATATGTGTGATTGACATAATATAAAAAATATTATGGAAGAAATTGATTTAACCAACCTAGAATGGTTTTTTTAGTCTGTTTAGTGATGCCGATGGCAGTTGATTCTTCTTCATCACTGGCTCCTATCATACATAGTCCATAAGCTACCGCCCAAGAAGCATCATGAATTTTAGTATTTTTATCAAACTCCAACGTAGCAATTCTGGCTGGTAGATTAAGAGCATTGCGGGCAAATTCTTGCATTCCTAAGGTGACAGAACCACCACCGGTAAGAATTATTCCGGCTGGCAACAAACCGTCTTTCTTTATATTTTTAAGATGCAAATCAATCAGTTCAAAAATGTCGCCAAAACGGGCATTAATAATTTCTTCCAGTTTTTTCTTGGGATAATTGATATTAGTGATAACACCGCGTTTGACCTTTTCGGCTTCTTCTAAGGTGATCTTGAGACCAAGGGCGATATCATTGGTAATATCATTAGCACCGATTGGAAAAATTTTTAGAGAAACTGGTATTAAATCTTCAAAGACAATGGTAGAGACTGTTTCCGCGCCAATATTAGCCATAATACATCCAGCTCGGCGTTGGTTGTTATTAAGAATGACAAAACTGGCCGCAAGTGGTGAAGCCATAACATCTTCCACATAAATACCAATGCGTTCTACTACCCCAATGAGGTTGTTGAGGTGTTGTTCAAAGGTAGTGATAAAAAGAGTATCAACTTCAAGTTTTGTGCCATGCATACCTTCAGGTTTTCCCAATACATTTTCACCATCAATTCTATAACGAAGAGGAATGGCGTGAATTATTTTTCGGTTTGGAATATGGTCGTTGATACGTTCTTCACTGTCTTGACCAACTTTTTCAATATCTATAGCTGTTATTTCAGAATCGGCTCGCGAAGTAATAATTTCACCGGTAGAGATAATTTCATCAATTCCAATACTACCAATTGATAGATAGGCCTTTTTAATAATAATGCCAGCAACTTTTTCAGCTTGGGCAACGGCGCTTCTAATACTACGAATGACATCCGTTTCATTGATAATATAGCCATTACGAAGACCGCGACTTTCCGCATGACCAGTACCAATAATTTGCGGTAAACTGTGGGGCTCATTTTTTTTATGAATCACGCGAACAATTACCACCTTTACTTGGTAGGTGCCGACATCAATTCCAGTGATAATTTGCTCTGACATAAAGTTTTTAAAATAAATCAAGTTTAGACAAGTCCATATTTAACCACAAATCTTTTTTCCATTTTTTCCATAGCAGTACCATGATCGTATCCCTTTAAATGAAGAAGGCCGTGAATAAATAGAAAAGCGATATAACCGTCTTCGCTCATATAAAAATCCTTGGCTTCTGGCCCGGCTACTTCTGGACACAAAATAATTTCACCACAATTTTTATCCAGGGGAAATGATAGGACATTTGGAACGTAGTCTTTTTTTCTGGTGGCCTGGTTTATTTTTTTGGCTCGGGTTTTTCCTACTAAAATAAAAGACAAAGAATAATGTTTTCCTAAAACATCATTTTTAATTGTTTCGTAAGGTATTAGTTTAGGGTAATTTTTTACGGTAGTAGAAAATGTATAAGGAGGCATACACTTTCATTATGCCATGACTGAGGGAATAAGATAACCCCACTCATGTGAGTGGGGTTATCTGATATTTTTATATTAATGGTGAGTGCCACGATGTTGTTCTTGAATTTTTCCCAATTTCAATAGTTTTTCATAAACTTCTTTCTTCCCGAGTTTCTTAAGTTTAGCAAATCTTTGCACATTGCGACTCTTGATTCTATTATGATAACGACCACTTCTTACTTTAGGAATAATACCAGCTCCTTGTACTCTTTTAGTAAAACGACGAATTACGTTCGCGCTACTTTCATTGGTGTTTTTTTCTACTTCAACGTTTGTTGCCATATGTGAGGAAGAGCATAACATTTTTGGAGAAAAGTGCAACACATCCTTGCCTTAGTTCAACAATTAATTGCAACATTTAATTTATAACACCGATGTCGTGCTTTAATTTTTTGATTAGAGTCTCATGGGAAACTGGTTCTTGTCGTCTAGCTTCCATATCGCGCAATATTACCGTGTCATCAATAAATTCTTTTTGACCAATGATAATAACGTATTTTACACCACTAGCTTCGGCATGACGCAGTTGGTCTGACAATGAATCATTGGCTAAATCTTGATAAACCGCTATTCCGGCCCGACGTAACTCGTCTACGGTAAGCAGACTGCGAATTTTGGGACCAAAGCCAAGTTGAATAATATAGACCATCGGAGTGGGTAATTTAAAACGCGGGTTTCTGGTTGGTGAGGTTTTTTCGGATAAGATAGCCACTGCTCCGACGGCGGAAGTGCGATGTTTAGTTTTGCGCTCAGTGTATTCATCAAAACGACCACCTCGGAGATAAAGAGATGGTGAAGTAAGATTATCAGTAGAGGAGGGGAGATCAATGGAAAATAAAGTGTCGGAATAATATTCGTGATGGCCGAGCATTTTTGGATCAATCTCATAAGGAGTGGCACTCATATCCAAATATTCAATAATGTCGCGGAAATGTTTGCGACTTTGATCGCTCAAATATTCTAGGGGACTAGGACATTTAAGAGCTAAATCGTGTCCATGTTCAACCAGGTATTGAAGGGCGGTAAAGGCATGTATTTTCATTAATTCTCGTGCTTCTGATGGTATGGAATCAAGTCGCTTACGAAGAAAATTAGTCAAATCACGACTGTAGCGAGTCATAGAGTCATTATCACCTAATGAGTTGATTCTAATAGTTTGTTCCTGATACCCCATTTCTGTAGCAATTGCGCGTTCAGTTTGGATAAGAATGGCCTCGGCGATACTTTTTTGGACGTTAAAGACATGAAAAGCTACCGCCGTTTCATTATTATCAGTCGTGTCAATAGAATAAAGTAAAACCGGACCTTCAATAGCATATAAATTATCATTACAAAAGGTTTCAAGCCCCCGAGTCAACAAACCACTGACATTATCGTGACGACTATCTTCTTTGGTAATGTTGTTTTGTAAATGTGATTGGCAGTTTTTACAAAGTGGATTTTTATGTAAAGCATCAATTGTTCTAAACCCGAAATGTTCGGCAGTTTGCGAGGATATTCTCAAAAATTCAGTGGGGCTACATTCTGTATGCATACTGATTATTGTGATTAATTGATAATGTTGGTATCAGGAATAGCGCCGGGAAGGTAAGAAAATTGACGAGGTGGAAAAAGTCTAATGAGGGCGTGACCGATTATGCCACCTTGTTGCAAAACACCCCAGGTTCTAGAGTCAGAGCTTTGGTCACGATTGTCACCCATAACAAAATATTCACGTTCACCTAGGACCTCAGTAAGATTGGAACCATTTTTCATACTCTTTATATAAGATTCATCTAAAACAAAACCGTTTGGGTTAACTTTATTTTTGATTGTAACTACCGATCCAGTAATAGAAATAGTTTCACCCGGAAGTCCGATAACTCTTTTAATAAAGAATTTGGATGGGTCTTTGGGATAACGAAAAACAATTACATCCCCGCGTTTGGGATTATCAAAATAATAACTAATTTGATCTACAATTAAATATTCTCCAGTATGAAAAGTGTTTTCCATTGAGGCGCCAGAAACAATGAATGGCTGGGCAATAAACATTCTGATTGGAATAACAATAATGAGGGCAATCAATGAAAAACGAATAATTTCTAAAATTGGATGCTCGGTTTTGGTTTCTACATTTGAGGCAGTAGAATTGGACTCTGTTTTTAGATCAGGAGAGTCTAGTTTTTTTTGTGGATCAGAAGAGAACAAATTCATAATTTAATATTAAAAGTATTATACGCGATAAAAACTGGCTTCGCAAATTTTGTCTTTTGGTGATTTTTAATTAGCTAGTAATTGGGATAGGGGTGGTTTTTCCCCCTCATAGTTTGTTTATGTGGAAATGCCAGATTTGGTAAAATTATCAATTTGTTATCAATTAGTTAGTCCGCCTGCATAAAAGTGATTAAGTAAAATTATGGTATGATTTTCATATGTACTATATTGTTGGTTTGGGAAATCCGGGAGAAAAATATCAGAACAACAGACATAATATAGGTTTTATGGTGCTTGATATTTTAGTCTCAAGGGCAGGATTGCCTCCAGCGGTTTTATCTGCCCGGTATAGTGGGAAAGTGAGTGCGGGTCAATTGGAGCAACAAGACGTCATGGTGCTATATCCTGATACTTTCATGAATAATTCTGGTAGGGCGGTGAAAAAATTGGTGCCAAGTGTCGAAACAGATCATCTGGTCGTTCTTCATGACGATGTTGATTTAGCTTTAGGCCAGGTAAAAATTTCTTTTGCTAGAGGTAGTGGAGGACATAATGGAGTGGCCTCTATTATTAATAAACTTGGTACCAAGAATTTTATTCGGGTGAGAGTTGGTGTAGCAAAGATTGGTTTTTGGCCATGGCAAAAAGAAATGGTAAAAAGACCAAATGATGGCAAAGCTCTGGAGAAGCTTGTTTTAAGCAACTTTGAGAAAAGAGAACAGGAAATGCTTAATAAAGCCAAAGAAAAAGCTTATTTAGCTATTAAAACGATTATTACTCAAGGTTATGTGGTGGCAATGAACCAGTTTAATTAGAATAAATCATCGTGATTTTACCAATTTGTCTGTTTCTTATCCCCATTAATTTTTTATTGAAGTGCTTTGTATGATTGCTGGTGAATGACCTTGGCTGAAATTTTGCCAGATGTTGTATTGGACAACAAACATTACTTGAATGTGGGTTCTTTAACCCGATTTTTTCATTTATTTAATAGCGCGATTAATCGCGCTATTTTAGACAGACTCACTGGTTTGAAAAAAGAGTGGTTGGGGAAGATTTGGGTTTGATAATGAAAAGTTACGATCAAGCCAAACTTTTCTAGTTTACATCAGGGTTGGCCTCTTTGTAAGAGAGAGTCATTCGCTGTTCGGCTGGCTCAAAAAGCGTAATTTTGAATTGATAAACATTACCTAGTGAAAGTTTAGCTTTCATATTTTCTTCGGTTTCAAATTCTGATATATGAACAAGTCCAGCTACACCTTCTTGAATTGAGGCGAGAGCACCGTGTTTGTTGTACTTAATTACTACTCCAGGTACGATCTGATCTTTAGCATACTTTTTAGTTGCTTCGGTCCAAGGATTATCAAGAAGTTGTTTAATAGATAAGGAAATTTTGTCGTCTTTCACTTCAATAACTTTGACTTTGACCTTATCGCCTACTTTATATAAAGTACGGGTATTTTCTACCAAACCCCAATCAAGTTCGGAAATATGCACCAAACCCTCAAGTCCTTGTTCAATTTTAACAAAAATACCAAAATCAACCGCACCAGTGACTTCTCCATTGAGGATTTCCCCCACTTCATACCTTCCGACCTTTTCTTCTTTTTCTTCTTTTTCTTGTGGTCCTTTTTCAGAAAAGATCAGTTTATGTTCTTTTTGGTCAGCAGTAATCATTACAACGCTTAGATGTTTACCAACGAGCGAATTGAGAGAATGGAGAATTTTATCTTTGTCGCCATTATCAACTCTGGGATAATTATCCGCTCCAAGCTGTGAAGCAGGAAGAAATCCCTGTATTCCTTGCCACTCAATGATCAGACCACCTTTGTTAGCTTCTTTAACTTCAAGACTCATAATTGTGCCTCGTTTGACGGCCTCATCGGCATCAGACCAAATTAAAGCCTGACGAGCTTCTTTTAGAGAAAGTTCAATATAACCGTCTTCGTTGTTAGTATCTACTATTTTAGCAGCAATTGTGTCACCAATACTAACTTTGTTTAAAATGTCGCGAGCGTTCATGTATTCGCGTCCAAAAATAAGACCAGTACCAAAAGGTGGTATGTCTATATATAATCTGGCGCGACCGATAGCCGAAACAGTGCCCTCAATTAATTGTCCTTCCTTTGGTACATCGGGTAAGTTGGTAACTAGAAGTTGCATCACCCCAGATTTTGTTTCAGTTGCTTCAACAACTGGAGAAATAATCTCAGACATAAATAAATGTTCTAATTCCGACGACGCGCGTCCGCACAACCATTTCGCGAGCCGAGCACCATTGCATGGTGCTCGGCGGCCATTGTCCATGAGTGCGGGGTTAAACGAGTGTCGCTAGGAAACTAATAATCTTCTTGCGAAGTGGGGGAATAATAGTATATAAAAGGTAATTTGTCCATCTTTTTTGCTCTATCTGAAAAGTATGAGATTGAACCTTACCCTTTTTCAAATATCAGTCTTGGAAGATTAATTAAACATCACATTAGACATTATGTGGCAAACGCTTCGCGTTTGCCACATAATGTCGTATACTATTGTTATTATGGTAATTACATATCACGGCGGGCAGTGTTTTAAAGTATCTTTTGGTAATATTACTTTGGCTTTTGATCCAATTGCTAAAGAGTCAAAATTAACCACGGTAAAATTTGGTTCGGATGTTGCCTTTGTTTCTCTTAATCATCCAAATTTTAATGGTGTCAATCAAGTAACTCTTGGAAACAAACAGCCGTTTGTGGTTTCTGGTCCGGGTGAATATGAAATTGGCGAAGTGATAGTGCATGCTTATGGAGTTAAAACCACCTATGAAAATGTTGAACATTTCAATACTATTTATCAAGTTAGATTAGAAGAAATGAATCTTGTTTTTTTAGGGGCGCTCGGTAGTCCTGAGATTGATTCCAAAATTCTCAGCGAGTTTAGTGATATTGATATTTTATTTATACCGATTGGTGGTGGTGATGTTTTAGATGTTCCCGCCGCCGCTAAATTGGCTACCAAACTGGAGGCAAAATTAATTTTACCGATGCATTATGATAAGACATCTTTAACTTCTTTTCTAAAAGAGGTTGGAGCAGAAACCGTTAAACCAATTGAAAAATTAACTATCAAGAAACGAGATGTAGCTGTCATGGAAGGGGAGGTAGTGGTGTTGTCAACGTAAAGACGACATTTACTAAAGTATAAAATATGTAACTGGGACGGTTTTTAAAAATATGCTTTTTAAAATTCTTGACAAAATACGAACCAAACCCAAGACAGTTCGTAACCAATATGCTTTCGGAATCGCTTCTGTTTTTACGGCCATTTTGGTTGTGATTTGGTCTTTGTCGTTACCGGCAAAGTTTTCTGATGTAAACATGGCTATAAAAAAAGAGGATAATAACGGAATCCCTTTTTCTGGTTTGCTGGCTCAATTCAAAAATAAATTTAATGATGCTAAAAAATCGGTAGCGACAGTCCTCCAAGCAACTAGTAGCACCACTGCCACTACCACTATTAAAATATCCTCTTCAAGCGAATTAGTCTCGCCAAATAACGAAAATGCTGAACCACCAATTAAAATTAGAATTAGTTCTTCCACTGATGCTAGTTCATCTATTATGACTCCACCAGTCATACAAATTACTACTAGCTCCAGTTCGTAAAAGATTACACGATAGTCAAAGTATGTTACAATATAAATGTTATTATTAAGTTTTTAGTTTTCTGCTATGCCGAAAAAGACCATTCCTGAGGATACTG
>Ga0210009_1002191_pt1 | contig 14825 bp, 17 predicted proteins | sample CryGeyCG2114_065_FD_185457 | JGI IMG/M metagenome (GOLD analysis project Ga0210009, IMG submission 185457) | Groundwater microbial communities from aquifer - Crystal Geyser CG12_big_fil_rev_8/21/14_0.65 (SPAdes) (version 2) | ecosystem: Environmental > Aquatic > Deep subsurface > Groundwater ... | reverse complement strand
TCTCCGCCTTGAACAATTGGCGGCCGCCGATGCCGAGCAGCGGCAACACGGCGACCGCCAGCACGATGATGCCGAGGCCGCCCAGCCATTCCATCTCATGCCGCCAGATGTTGAGTGCCGGCGGCAAGTTGTCCAGCCCCGTCAACACCGTGGCACCGGTGGTGGTGATGCCGGACATCGTTTCGAAATAGGCATTGGTGAAAGACAACTCGGGCAGGGCGAGCAACAAGGGCAAGGTGCCGAAGACGGGCATCGCGCTCCACATGGCGACCACCAGCAGGTAGCCGTGGCGGGTGGAGAGTTCGCTTTTGTAGCGACGGGTCAGCAGCCACATCAACACCCCGGCTGCGGCGGTGACTACCATGGCCAGCAGAAAATCGATAAACAGACTTTGGTCGTGATAGAGCAGCGCGGTGAACAGGGGCAGCAGGAAAGTCAGGCTGAACATGACCAGCATCAGGCCCAGCGCATTGATGACGGTCAGCGTGCGGCCCATCAGAAGAACCCGATGTTGACCTGAAACAGATTCTCGACTTTTTTCAGCATTTTCTTGTCCACGACGAACACGATTACGTGATCATCTTCCTCGATCACTGTGTCATGGTGGGCGATGACCACTGCCTTGTTGCGCACGAGTGCGCCGATAGTGGCACCTTTGGGCAGCTTGATCTCATCCATGCGCCGACCGACCACCTGCGAAGATTCACGGTCACCATGGGCGATCACCTCAAGCGCTTCGGCCGCGCCCCGGCGCAGGGAGTGCACCGCTGCGACGTCACCCCGGCGCACGTAGGCCAGCAGCGAACCGATGGTAACCTGTGCCGGAGACAGTGCGATGTCGATCTTGCCGCCCTGCAGCAGATCGACATAAGCGCCGCGATTGATCAGGGCGATCACCTTGTGCGCGCCAGCCTGCTTGGCGAGCAAGGCGGACATGATGTTGTTCTCGTCGTCGTTGGTCAGCGCGCAAAACACATCCACCTCGCCGATGTGTTCCTGTTGCATCAGCTTTTCGTCCGTACCGTCGCCATTCAGCACCAATGTATTCGACAATTTTCCGGCCAGACGCTCGCAGGCTTTCTTGTTGTGCTCGATCAGCTTGACCTGGTAGTCCTTCTCGATCGCCTGTGCCAAGCGAAAACCGATGTTGCCGCCGCCGACGATGGCGACGCGTTTCGCCGGCTTGTCCATCCGGCGCATTTCTTTCAGCACGCTGCGGATATTCTCGCTGGCAGCGATGAAGAACACCTCGTCCCCCTCCTCGATGACGGTGTTACCCTCCGGGATGATGGGGCGATCCTGACGGAAGATCGCCGCCACGCGCGCTTCCACCTGCGGCATGTCCGTGCGCAGGAAGCTCAAGGGCTGTCCAACCAGCGGGCCGCCGCGATAGGCGCGCACGGCGACCAGCGCAGCCTTGCCCTGGGAAAATTTCTGCACCTGCAACGCTTCCGGGAATTCGATCAGCTTGACGATATACTCGGTGAGGATCTGCTCCGGGCAGATGGAGAAATCGACGCAGAAATTGTCCTGGTTGAATAGCTCTTCACGGTTCAGGTAGTCGATGGCGCGGATGCGTGCGATACGGGTCGGGGTGTTGTACAGGCTGGCAGCCAGTTTGCACGCCACCAGATTCACTTCGTCGCTTTGGGTCACCGCCAGCAGCATGTCGGCATCCTTGATTCCCGCCTGTTCCAGAGTCGAGGGATGGGCAGCATTGCCGACCACGGTACGCAGATCGAGACGGTCCTGCAACAAACGCAGTTTGTCGCCATCCAGATCGATGATGGTGATGTCATTCGCTTCGCCGACCAGACTTTCGGCAACGGTCGAGCCGACTTGTCCCGCCCCCAGAATCAGTATCTTCACGCGGCTTCACCTTTCCATTTGATGGAGCAGCCCATGCTGGCGGTCTGTTCGCGCGGCCCCTGTCCGGTCTGTGCTATCTGCAGCATGGCATTGAACAGGTCGCGCGGCGCATCCGCCACCGCTTCCTTGCGCGAGGCATCGAGACGGCCGCGATATTGCAATTCAAGGTTGGCATTGAAACCAAAGAAGTCAGGCGTGCACACCGCACCATAATCCCTGGCGACCTGTTGCGTTTCATCCCACACGTAGGGGAACGGATAGTTGTATTGCTGTGCGACCAGCTTCATATTCTCGAACGAATCCTCCGTATATTCGGCGGGATCGTTCGACAGGATGGCGATGCTGTGGATACCGTGCTGCTGCAGTTCGTGCGCATCGCGGATGATGCGGTCGCGGATCGATTTGACGTAGGGGCAGTGGTTGCAGATGAACATGACCAGCAGGCCGTTCGGGCCGCGTGCGTTTTCCAGCGTGTAGCGCTTGCCATCCACGCCCAACAGGTCGAAAGGGCGTGCCTTCCAGCCAAAATCGCACAACGGGGGTTGCAAACTGACCATGACAAATCCTTCTTAACAACAGCGTGATTTTTTGCGGCGTTATATTATCACGCCCGTTGCCAAACCTACGTGCCCCCATGTCTGCACCCAGATTTTACTGCCCACCGCCATTGCCCTCCGGCGCCCACTGTGAATTGCCGCCGGAGGCAGCGCATCACGCCAGTCGCGTGTTGCGCCTGCGGATTGGTGATGCGGTGCAGATATTCGACGGGCTGGGCAATGCCCTGGATGCCACCCTGCATGCCATCAGCGGCAAGCGCGTGTTGCTCGGGAATCTGCAAACCTGCATGACAACAGCGGCCAGCGGCCTGCACATCGTACTGGCACAGGCCATGTGCAGCAGCGAAAAGATGGACTGGGTGGTGCAGAAGGCGACCGAACTGGGGACCGCAGAAATTATTCCGATGCAGACCCAGCGCAGCGTGGCCAAGCTCGCGCCAAGTCGTGCAGACAAGCGCGCCCAGCATTGGCACAATGTCGCCGTCGCCGCCTGCGAACAGTGTGGACGCAACGATCTGCCGCAGTTGCATGCACCGCAGGCGATCCAGGAATGGGTATCGGCACAACGCGGCGCAAGCGGCAGCAAGTTCATTCTGTTACCCGGTGGCGCGGGCGGACTGCAGACACAACCCCGGCCGCAGGGCAGCGTTACGCTGCTGATCGGCCCGGAAGGCGGGTTTACGTCGGACGAGGCCAATGTGGCGCAACAGGCCGGCTTCGTTCCCATCCTGCTTGGGCCGCGCGTGCTGCGCACCGAGACCGCCGCCATCGCTGGAATTGCCGCGCTGCAGACCCTATGGGGTGATTTAAACTGACAGCACAAGGAGCGCAGATGCCTTACGTCAACATCCGCATCGCGGGCGAGTTGAGCCGCGAACAGAAAGCAAAGATCGCCGAGGAGATCACCGACACGCTGGAGCGCATCGCGCTCAAGCCCAAGTCGTATACTTACATCGCTTTCGATGAACTGCCCGACGAGAACTGGGCCATCGGCGGCAAGTTGCTGGATGAGGACTAGCAAAACCTGAAAAAGCGGTCGTCCACGAAAAACACGAAAAAACTCGAACAAATTCGAATGGAGGCACGGTTGGCGAACCGACATGACAGGTGGGCCATACAAAAAACTGCTCAAACCTCTGAGTTGTTTCGTACTTTTCGTGTTTTTCGTGGAAGAAAAAAGGTTTTTAAGTGAAAGGTTTTAAGTGAAAGGAATGCCATGCCTGCCGTAAATGCCCCCGCCGCTTTCGTCGCCTGGTTCCGCTCTGTCGCGCCTTACATCAACGCTTTTCGCGGCAAGACTTTCGTCATTGCTTTTGGCGGCGAGGTGGTGGCTGACGGCAAGTTCGTCGAACTGACGCACGACTTCAACCTGCTCGCCGCGCTCGGCATCCGTCTGGTGCTTGTGCATGGGGCGCGGCCCCAGATCGAGCAGCATCTGGCCAAACACGATCTGGAAGACACCTACCATCACGGCATCCGCCTGACCGATGCCCAGACCATGCAATGCGTGAAGGAAGCGGTTGGCCGGGTGCGGGTCGAGATCGAGGCGCTGCTGTCGATGGGGCTGGCCAACTCACCGATGGCGAACGCCGACATCCGCGTGGCGGGCGGCAACTTCATCACCGCGCAACCGATCGGCATCATCAACGGGGTGGATCTGCAACACACCGGCAGTGTGCGCAAGGTTGATGTCGCCGCGCTGAACGACCGCATGGAATTCGGCGAAGTCGTGCTGCTGTCGCCGCTCGGTTATTCGCCCACCGGCGAGGTGTTCAATCTCACTCTCGAAGATGTCGCCACCGCGACTGCTATTGCGCTGGATGCGGACAAGCTGGTGTTCCTGATGGATACCGACGGCGTGACCGACAACAGGGGCAAGCTGATCAAGGAACTTACCATCACCGATGCGCAGGCGGTGCTGGGCAAAAAGCGGCCATTGCCGGATGACGTGAGCCTTTTTTTGCCGTGTGCGGTGCGCGCCTGCGAAGCCGGCGTGGCGCGCACGCATCTGATCAGTCGGCATGCCGACGGTGCACTGTTGCAGGAGCTGTTCAGCGACGATGGTATCGGCACCATGGTGGTCGAATCCACGCTCAACGCCCTGCGCGCGGCGACCATCGAAGACGTGGGCGGCATCCTGCAACTGCTGCGCCCACTGGAAGAAGAAGGCATTCTGGTGCGGCGTTCGCGCGAGTTGCTGGAAAAGGAAATCGCGCGCTTCCAGGTGCTGGAACACGACCATCGCATCATCGGCTGTGCCGCGCTCTACCCGTTTCCGCACGAGGCGGCGGCTGAGCTGGCCTGTCTCGTCGTGGAGCCATCCAGCCGCGACCATGGCTACGGTGAAGTGATCCTCAAGCACATGAGCAGTCTGGCAAAGTTGCAGGGCATGCAGAAATTATTCGTGCTGACCACGCGCACCGCGCACTGGTTCATCGAACGCGATTTCAGGGAAGCCGATGTGAGCCAGTTGCCGAAAGAGAAAAAGGCGCTGTACAACTACCAGCGCCGCTCCAAAGTTTTTGTGAAAAATTTGAGGTAGGTCGGGTTTCACCACAAGGGTGCAAGAACCCCTACGGGGCAACCCGACCTAAAATCTAAAGGGGTATTTGAAGTAATCGGCGAGTTTCTTCTGCGTGTAATAATACTCGTCCAATATCAACCTGTTGTGGAGAAACGAAATGACAAGAATGGTGCAGTGCGTAAAACTGGGGCGCGAAGCTGAAGGGCTGGAGCGTCCACCCTATCCCGGCACACTGGGGCAGCGCATTTTCAACAGCGTGTCGAAAGAGGCGTGGCAGGGCTGGATCAAGTTCCAGACCATGCTGGTGAACGAGAATCGCCTCAATCTGGCGGATGCCAAGGCGCGCCAGTTTCTGGCACAGCAGATGGAGAGCTACTTCTTTGGCGCGGAGACACAGATGCCCGCCGGTTACGTGCCGCCAAAGAACTGAAAGTGAGCAAGGGCAGTTCACCGCAGAATTTTCTCAACCGTGAACTCGGTTTGCTGGAGTTCAATCGTCGTGTGCTGGCACAAGCGGAAGACGCGACCGTCCCTTTGCTGGAAAGGCTCAAGTACCTGTGCATTGTCAGCAGCAATCTGGATGAATTCTTCGAGATCCGGGTCGCCGGCCTGAAAGAACAGATCAAGCTCGGCGGCATTGCCACCGGCCCCGATGGGCTGGAGGCGACGCAGGTGATGAAGCGCCTGTTCACGCCGACGCACCAATTGATCGCGCGCCAGTATCAGTTGTTCAACGAAGAACTGATTCCCGCGCTGGCTGCCCAGGGCATCCGTTTCTTGCGTCGCACCCACTGGAACGAAGCGCAACAGGCGTGGGTGAAGGATTTCTTCCTGCGCGAGGTGATGCCGGTATTGACGCCGATTGGCCTTGATCCTGCCCATCCTTTCCCGCGCGTGTTGAATAAAAGTCTGAACTTTGCGGTCGAATTGCAGGGCAAGGATGCCTTCGGGCGTAACTCGGCCAAGGCCATCGTGCAGGCACCGCGCGTGTTGCCGCGCGCGATTCCGATGCCGCCGGAGATCGCTGGTTGTCCGCACGGCTTCGTGTTCCTGTCGTCCGTTCTGCATGCCCACGTTGGCGAATTGTTCTCCGGCATGACGGTGCAGGGTTGCTATCAGTTTCGCGTGACGCGCAACAGCGACCTGTTCGTGGACGAGGAAGAAGTCAAGAACCTGCGCATCAGCCTGCAAGGCGAGTTGCCGCAGCGCCACTTCGGCGATGCGGTGCGACTGGAAGTGGCGGACAACTGTCCGCCGGAACTGGCCGAATTCATGCTGCTCCAGTTCGAGTTGGGCGGGGACGATCTGTACCGCGTGCATGGTCCGGTGAACCTGGTGCGGCTGATAGGGATTCCCGACAAGGTGGAGCGCGCCGACCTGAAATTTGCGCCGTTCGTGCCTGGCGTGCCGACCCTGCTCCAGAAAAAGGGCGCGGACATGTTCAAGGTGATCCGCAAGGGCGATGTTTTGCTGCATCACCCGTATCAATCGTTCAAGCCGGTGATCGACTTCATCCAGCAGGCGGCGGCGGATCCGGAGGTGGTGGCGATCAAACAGACGGTGTATCGCACCGGCACCGATTCCGAGCTGATGGAATCGCTGATCGCGGCGGCCAAACGCGGCAAGGAAGTGACTGTCGTGGTGGAGCTGCTGGCGCGCTTCGACGAAGAGGCCAATATCAACTGGGCGGCGCGCCTGGAGCAAGTCGGTGCGCATGTGGTGTATGGCGTGGTCGCCCACAAGACCCACGCCAAGTTACTGATGGTGGTGCGGCGCGAGGAAGGCAAATTGCGCCGCTACACGCATCTGGGTACGGGCAACTATCATCCGCGCACCGCGCGACTTTATACCGACTTCGGTTTGTTCACCTGCAACGAGGAGATGTGCGCCGACGTGAACGAGGTGTTCGTCCAACTCACCGGACTCGGCAAGGCGAGCCAGTTGCGTTACCTGTGGCAGTCACCTTTCACCCTGCACAGCAAGGTGCTGGAAGCGATTCGCAACGAGACTGCATTGGCCAAGGCCGGCAAGCGCGCGCACATCATCGCCAAGATGAACGCCCTGCTGGAACCGCAAACCATCAACGCGCTGTACGAAGCATCCCAGGCCGGGGTCAAGATCGACCTGATTGTGCGCGGCGTATGCGCCTTGCGCCCCGGCGTCAAAGGGCTGTCGGAAAACATCCGGGTGCGTTCCCTCATCGGGCGTTTCCTCGAACACTCGCGTATCTTTTATTTTCACCGCGACGGCAAGAATGACGTCTATCTGGCCAGTGCAGACTGGATGGATCGCAATTTCTTCCGCCGCATCGAAACCTGTTTCCCGGTACTCGACAAAAAGCTGAAGAAGCGGGTGCTGGACGAGGGGTTGAAGATCAATCTGCAGGACAACCTGCAGGCATGGGAAATGGATCTCAACGGATTCTGGCACCGCAAGCGCAGCACGCGCGGCAAACCGGTCAGCGCGCAAGCAGCATTACTGGCGTTGCTGGCAAGCGCACCGACGCAAGAGTAATCGTGCCGTAGCGCGCGACTGGAAACCCGCACAGGCAAGGTATAAGCTGCACCCGTCTGACGCGAACGGGAGAGACAAATGGAACTGATTCTGTGGCGACATGCCGAGGCCTTCGACGGAGTGCCGGATCGCGAACGCGAATTGACCAACAAGGGACACCAGCAGGCGAAGAAGATGGGCGCCTTTCTGCGTGCCCGCCTGCCCGAACCTACCCGCATCCTGGTCAGTCCCGCTCTGCGCACACAGCAGACCGCACGCGCATTCAGCAAAACATTTACCACCGAACCCGCCGTCGGACCGGGCGCTTCGGCCCAGTCCGTATTAGAGGCGGCGGGCTGGCCGGATGCGGAAGGTGCAGTGCTGGTGGTCGGGCATCAACCCGTACTTGGACAGGTCGCCGCACTGCTGCTGGCGGATTCCGGCAACAGTTTCAGTGTCAAGAAGGGTGCGATCTGGTGGCTCAGTCGCCACACCGAAGACGGCGATTACCAGACCAAACTGCGTCTGGCTATTGCCCCGGAAAATCTTTAACTCGCGGAGGGTAGATCATGTTTGAATCAGCCGAACTCGGACACAAGATTGATAAGGACAGTTACGACAAGGAAGTGCCGCAACTGCGCGAAGACTTGCTCAACGCCCAGTTCGACTTGTCAGAAAAAGGCAAGTTTCAGGTCATCATTCTGGTCGGCGGTGTCGATGGTGCAGGCAAGGGCGAGACCGTCAACCTGCTCAACGAATGGATGGATCCGCGCCATATCCAGGTCCACGCGATGGGTGAAATGACTGACGAAGAACGCGAGCGTCCCGCCATGTGGCGCTTCTGGCGCGCTTCGCCACCGAAAGGCAAGATCGGCGTGTTCTTCGGCTCCTGGTATACCGCGCCCATCGTGCGCCGGGTCCTCAAGCAAAGCAGCGCCGCCGAGCTCAACCAACACGTCGAGCAAATCAAGCACTTCGAACGGATGCTCACCAACGAAGGCGCGCTGGTGCTCAAGTTCTGGTTCCATCTGTCCAAGGAAGTGCAAAACAAGCGCCTGAAAACGCTGGAAAAACATCCCAAGACGCGCTGGCGGGTGACCGCCCAGGACTGGCAGCGTTTCAAGCTGTACGACAAGTTTCGCAAGGTATCTGAATATACGCTGCGCGAGACCAGCACGGCGGAAGCATCGTGGTTCGTGGTCGAAGGCAGCGATGCGCGCTATCGCAACCTGACGGTTGGCAAGACCCTGTTGCAGGCACTGCGCAACCGGCTCGACCACCCGGTCAAGCCGGTTGCCCGGGTGGCCCCGCTGCAACCCACCATTGACCAGCTCAATGTGCTGGGTGAGCTGGACATGACGCAGAAGATTGCCAAAAAGAAATTCGACACCGAGCTGGAAAAATATCAGGGCAAGCTGGCGTTGCTCACGCGCGACCCGAAATTCCGCAAGATTTCCGTGATCGCCGCGTTTGAGGGATCGGATGCGGGCGGCAAGGGCGGTGCGATCCGGCGCATCACCGGCGCGCTCGATGCACGGCATTACCTTATCATCCCGGTGGCCGCGCCCACTGAAGAAGAACGCGCGCAGCCCTATCTCTGGCGCTTCTGGCGCAACGTGCCGCGCATCGGGCAGTTCACCATCTTCGACCGTTCCTGGTACGGGCGCGTATTGGTTGAGCGTGTGGAAAAATACTGCACCGAGGCAGACTGGATGCGCGCCTACGGCGAGATCAATGACTTCGAGGAGCAACTTACCGAGAGGGGCGCGGTGGTGGTGAAGTTCTGGCTGGCGATCACCAAGGAAGAGCAACTGCGCCGCTTCAAGGAGCGCGAAAAAACCGGTTACAAACGTTTCAAGATTACCGCAGAAGACTGGCGCAACCGCGAGAAATGGGACGACTATGAACGCGCGGTGTGCGACATGGTGGATCGCACCAGCACCGAGATCGCCCCGTGGACGCTGGTTGAAGCCAATGACAAGAATTTCGCCCGCATCAAGATTCTAAAGACCCTGTGCGAGCGCATCGAAGACGCGATGAAGAAAGTGAAATAGCGCCGGCTACTTTGCCTCATCCATCATCTGCATGGCCTTCTGCTCGACTTCCTGCGCCACTTTCGCCAGTTCCGGACTTTGCGAAAGTGAGGCAAGGATCGCGGCTGGCTTGATCATGCCGATGTGTGTTTTACCGCCTTCGGTATAGACCGAGATACGGCAGGGCAGCGCCATGTTCAGCCGCATATCCGCCGCCATCACCCTGGATGCCTGCAGCGGGTTGCAAACTTCAAACACGCGACATTGATTTTCGAACTCGACGCCCTTGCCGCGCAGGGTATTGCCGATGTCATGCACATGCAGTACGCCGAAGCCGTTACGTTTCACCGCCGCATCCAGATCGGTTGCGGCCTGCTCAAAAGATTTATTGCTGTCAACAATGTAATACATGCATGTCCTCCTGAATTAACACATAAGGCCGCGCCACTATCGCCCACACCATGGCATCAGCCTCATACCACGCCAGAGCCTGCTCATCCGTGACGCGACCGATCTTACCCGAATCCACCCATTGAGCGACCTGCGATTTGTTATCTTGCGAAATCTGAAGCGCAACCTCGACCAGATCGAGGTCGGAACTGATGGCGATCACCACCCCGCCGGCAAAATAGCGCTGCAATTCGCGCCAGGCGATTTGGGCTGTTTCCAGATTCAACTGTGCGCGCGCGAAATCCTCGGGACTCATTGTTGCCATAAAAAACTCGCCAATCAGTTGCCTGATGTGTTCAGGTAATTATTCTTCACCCGGATGTAATGCTCGGCGGAATAACGCAGATAAGCGATTTCTTCCGCCGTCAGCGCACGCACCGCTTTGGCTGGGCGCCCCATGTACAGCATGCCGCTCTCCAGCGTCTTGCCCGGCGAGATCAGACTGCCCGCACCAATCATTACGTGGTCCGGAATCACCGCATCATCCATGATGATGGAACCCATGCCGATCAGGCACTCGTTGCCGATGCGGCAACCATGCAAAATCACCGAGTGTCCCACCGTCACATAAGCACCGATGATCAGCGGCGAACCATCCGGCTTCTCAGGCGTCTTGTGCGACACATGCCCCATGGTCAAATCCTGCACATTGGAACCGTGTCCGATCACGATGCGGTTCACGTCGCCACGCAACACCGTGTGGCACCAGATCGAACAGTCGTTACCGAGCTGTACATCGCCGATGACCTGGCAGGAGGGGTGCAGGAAATCGCGGTCACCAAGGATGGGGGATGTGTTGAGGTAGGCAGCCAGTGGCATAGGGATAGTGAAAAAGTTTAAGGGGCTTTAGTTTTTTTCGTCGGAGCACTTCGTGGTTTCAAGCGGCGATATTCGGCTGCATGGATACCGGGGCATGTCGAATCTGATCCCTCGAGCCACAATCCCCAGAAAAGTGCGATTCAAGGTGAGTTGGCAGGCCGCAGCAGAAAGCAACCAACCCCTCAAGGCATAAAAATCCTCATAACTTTGTTCTCAACATTCAGTGTGTGTTGCTTACGGCGCGGTACTGTTTTTCAATCCAGTGTTGATATTCGCCGCTGGTCACACCCTGCACCCAGCCTGTATTGGCAAGATACCACTCGACCGTTTTGCGCAATCCGGTCTCGAAGGTCTCCAGCGGCTTCCAGCCCAGCTCGCGCGCGATCTTGGTCGCGTCGATGGCGTAGCGTTGGTCGTGTCCGGGGCGGTCGGCGACGTAAGTGATGAGCTTGCTGTGCGGTGCACCCTGCGGTTGCAACTCGTCCAGAATGGCGCAGATGGCTTGCACCACTTCAAGGTTGGTCTTCTCGTTCCAGCCGCCGATGTTATAGGTCTCGCCCGGCGTGCCGCGTTCAAGCACCACCCGCAAGGCGCGCGCATGGTCATCCACATACAGCCAGTCGCGGATATTGTCGCCCTTACCGTAGATGGGTAGCGGTTTGCCGTTGACGGCATTCAGGATCACCAGCGGAATGAGTTTTTCCGGGAAATGATACGGCCCGTAGTTGTTTGAGCAATTGGTGGTGACCACCGGCAAGCCGTAGGTGTGATGCCAGGCGCGAACGAGGTGGTCGCTCGATGCCTTGCTGGCAGAGTAAGGGGAATTGGGCTCGTAAGCGGCCGCCTCGGTGAAGAAACCCTTATCACCCAGACTGCCATAGACCTCGTCGGTGGAGATGTGGTGGAAACGGAAGGCTGCTTTGCGTGCTGCAGCCAGTCCGCTCCAGTAAGCCCGTGCCGCTTCCAGCAGCGTGTAAGTGCCGACGATATTGGTCTGGATGAAATCGGCCGGGCCGGAGATGGAGCGATCCACATGGGACTCCGCGGCCAAGTGCATCACCGCATCGGGCTGATGTTCGCGGAACACGCGTGCCACTTCAGCGGCGTCACAGATATCGACCTGCTCGAAGCGGTAACGCGGATCGCCCGACACGGAAGCCAGCGATTGCAGATTGCCCGCGTAAGTCAGCTTGTCGACATTAACCACGCGGTAGCCGGTGTCATGAATGAATTGGCGCACGACAGCAGAGCCGATGAAGCCGGCGCCGCCGGTAATGAGGATAGTTTTCATAGCAAACATTTTACACGATGGGCCGGGAAAGATTTACGAGGTGCGCGCAAGTATGGTGTCGATCAGGGACAACGCGCGTTCGGTCGCGCCCTGATTTTCCTGGACGAAGCGCCGGCCCGCCGCTCCCATCGCCTGCGAGCGTTCAGCGTCATACATCAAGACGTTGAGCAAGTGCACCAGATCGTCCGCATGTTGCACGCGCAACGCCGCACCGCACGCAATGGCGGCTGCGGCAGCCTGGGCGAAGTTGTAGGTATGCGGTCCGAGCAGAACCGGTTTGCCGACCGCACAGGCTTCAATCAGATTCTGCCCACCCAGCGGCAACAGGCTGCCGCCGATGAAGGCTGCATCGCAGGCGACGTAATAGGCGAATAACTCGCCCATGCTGTCGCCCAGTACGAACTGCGTGTCTGGGGCGATGGGCTCGTTACTGCTGCGGCGTTGCAGACGAAATCCGTGCTGTTCGATCAGCGCGGCCACTTCATCGAAACGCTGAGGATGGCGTGGGACGACCACCACCAGCAGGTTGTCGACCGCTGCGTATTGCAGGGCATTCAGCAGCAGCACCTCCTCCCCTTCGCGCGTGCTGGCCGCCAGAAAAACCGGACGTTGCGCACCGAACCGCTGGCGCATTTCTGCGCCGAGGGTAAGCATGTCGGCGGGCGGTACGATGTCGAATTTGAGATTGCCCATCACCGGCACGGCGCGGTTGCCGAGGCTGGCCAGGCGCAGAGCATCGTCTTCGGTTTGCGCGGCGATCAACGCCAGTGAGTGCAAACCTTCACGGGTGAGCGCGCGGAAACGCGCATAGCTGTGCGCCGACTTGGCCGACAGGCGCGCATTGAGCAACAGCAAAGGAATATTGGCGTCCTGACAGGCGTGGATCAAATTGAACCACACTTCCGTCTCCAGCAACACGCCGAGACGCGGCTTGAAGTGGGACAGAAAGTGTTGCACGGCGAACGGATAATCGTAGGGCAGATAAACGCGAATCACCCCGTCGCCGAACAACTGTTTGCTGGCAGCTCGCCCGGTCGGCGTGGTGTGGCTGAGCAATAGCTGATGGCCCGGATAGCGTTCGCGCAAACGTTTCACCAGCGTCGCCGTCGCCCGCGTCTCGCCGACCGAAACGGTGTGCAGCCAGATGACCGGTTTGTCGGTCGTTACGCTATAGCGGCCAAAGCGTTCGCCGATGTGCTGCAAATATTCCGGTTGTTTGCGCGCGCGCCACCATAAGTGCAAAAACACATAGGGCAGCAAAAGCCAGAGTAGCGCGGTGTAGAGAAATCGCATCGATGCTGATTGCGGGTTAAATGATGTCGCGCATGGTAGTGGCGAAGGGTGGTGTGCTCAAGTGAAACCTTTGCTGCCCGTGTTTAAACGGGCCGAGTTGAAGCAGCTCGAACAGCGGGCCTTTTTTGCCGTGCCGGTGCAGGCTACGCACCCCTCCGCATCTTCGCTTGCAGTGCGTCAATTCACACCAAGCAACTCCACATCAAACACCAGCGTTGCATTCGCGGGGATCACACCACCCGCACCGCGTGCACCGTAGCCCATGGTCGCGGGAATGATCAATGTGCGCTGGCCGCCCACCTTCATGCCCTGCACCCCAACATCCCAACCCATGATGACATGACCCGCGCCGAGCGGAAAATCAAAAGGCTCGTTACGATCGCGCGAGCTGTCGAATTTCTTGCCCTTTTGCTCGGATGCGGCTTCATCATACAACCAGCCGGTGTAATGCACGGTTACGTGTTGGCCTGCCACAGCTTCTGCGCCTTCGCCTAATTGCTTATCTTTTTTGATGAGTTCAGTCACTTTGCTAGTCTCCATGGGTGGTAAATCCTGCTGTGTGCAGGCGGTGGTCAAAAAAATGCTGACACATAAGAGTAAAGCCAGCGGTAAGAAGGTGATGCGGTTCATTTTCATAATTTAATTTATCCCAATCCAATCAGCGATGGAGTAAGCAATCTTCTTCCATGTATCACCGCGACAACCAGTACTTGTTCTGTGGTCGCTTGGTAAATCACGCGATAGCTATAAACAAAACGCTCGCGAAATTCCGGCTCACCAATTTCAGGAACAATCGGACCGATGTTGGGGAATTTACCCATACTCTGAGCGACATCCAGAATCTTCTGCACCACGGCGGAGGCATAAAACGGCGAATCCTTCGCGATATTAGGCCGCAATGGCCTCTACATCCTCCAGTGCCTCGGGCGACCAGCTTACTCGCGTATCCATTTGGCCAGCTGTTTTCCTGCATCCTGTTGTGAGACAGCCCCTTCAGCTTCCGCCCGCGCCACACCGTTCTTGATTTTTTCAATCACGTAAAGGTGATATTGAATATCCTCCAGTGAACAATCCTCCGGCAACTTTTGCAGCATCGAAGCGACTTGCTGTTTTGCGATTTGCATCATTGACCTCCTTGAAGATTTTGCTGCATTAGGTCGTTCATTCTACCTTTGCGGGCCAGGGCGAAATGTAATGTGACGTTGATCACATTACTTTTCTAACTTCTTATATGGCTATGCCGCGTTGATTTAGGAAGGCAATTTCCTGGTAAGTTAAAGGGAGTCCTAATAAAATTTGATTAACGATCAGTAAAAACACAGCTAGTGTAGTGTTGCGATCTTGATGGAACTTATTACAATCCTCCTTCCCTAATGCACAATACGTGCAAAGTGGAGAAGTAAATGCGAGTTGCCCCCGAGATCGTGCTGACCAGCGAAGAGCATACCGAATTGACGAAACTGGCGCGCTCCAAGCTATCCAGCGTGAGGCTTGCA
>Ga0210009_1002182_pt1 | contig 14876 bp, 11 predicted proteins | sample CryGeyCG2114_065_FD_185457 | JGI IMG/M metagenome (GOLD analysis project Ga0210009, IMG submission 185457) | Groundwater microbial communities from aquifer - Crystal Geyser CG12_big_fil_rev_8/21/14_0.65 (SPAdes) (version 2) | ecosystem: Environmental > Aquatic > Deep subsurface > Groundwater ... | reverse complement strand
CTGGGTCGCTTGCTGGAAGCGTTGTTCGCGCGCGGCGTGGTGGTGCTGACCACGTCAAACTATGCCCCGGATGGGCTGTACCCCAATGGCTTGCAACGCCAGAATTTTCTGCCCGCCATAGCGCTGCTCAGGCGCGAACTGAAAGTGCTGCATCTGGACGGCGACACCGATTACCGCATGTTGCAGATGGCGCGCGATCCCCTGTTTCTTTCCCCCGGCGATTCGGCGAATGAGGCGCGCATGCTGACCTTGTTTCAGCGCTTGACGGTGGGGACGCAGGCGGCAACCGATTTTATCCGGATGCGCCAGATCGAGATGCCGGTCAAGCGTGTTGCGCGCGAGGTGGTCTGGTTCGACTTCAATGAACTCTGCGGCGGCCTGCACGATCAGGCAGATTATCTGGAGATCGCGCACCGCTATCCTACCGTGTTTATCTCCGCGATTCCGCGCCTGACGGAAGCACGCGCGGCTGAGGCACGGCGCTTCACCTGGCTGATCGATGTGCTGTACGACAACCACGTCAAATTGGTTGCTTCATTCGAGGTGATGCCGGGCAGTCTGTATGACGACAGCGGTAAAGATGAAGCTGCCAAACGCATTACCAGCCGTCTGGTTGAGATGCAAACACATCACTATCTGGCGTTACCGCACCACAGCCGCGGCGTGACACTCACCTGACAGTTTGTGAATAGCCCGGATTTGTCTTGAGGCGATGGTTTTGTGTGGGAGGGCAATTTATCGCGCGGTTTGAGCGGGTCGCGCAATCAAGTTGGCTTTGAATTATTCATTGCCCCGCCGCCTTTCTTTGTGCTTCGGCGCGGGCTTTCACCAATTCCTGGCGTGTCTGCTCGGCGCTCAATTGTTCTTCTTTGTTCAGTTGGTCAAGATAGAACCAGGCACCTGCCGCCAGTACCAACAAGACCCCGAATATCAGATTTTTGACCATAGCGAACCTCCCTAAATGTGGATGATTAACTGGAATTGCGCCGCTATCATAACGCATTTTCGTTCCCTGTCAGGGGGCTGGATTGGGGCGCCGCCGATGCACGGCCTCGATCTGTGCCAGGACCTCGGCTGAGAGCGTGATCTCCGCGCTGTCGAGATTCTCTTTCAGCTGCGCCAGCGTTGTCGCGCCGAGGATGACGCTGCTGGTAAAGCGGCGGGTACGGGCGAAGGCGAGTGCCAGGGTGGCTGGGGTGAGTCCGGCGGCGCGTGCGATGTTGGCGTATTCGCCTGTGGCGACTGGCACGTCGGGCTTATTGTAGCGCTGACCGAAGCCGGGGAACAGCGTGATGCGTCCCTGCGCTGCCGGAGCGTCGAGATATTTGCCGCTCAACCAGCCGAACGCCAGAGGACTATAGGCGAGCAGGCCGACACTGTTGTGGTGGCAAACTTCGGCGAGGCCGCTCTCGAAGGTGCGGTTCATCAGGTGATAGGCGTTCTGAATGCTGGCGATGCGCGGTAGTCCGAATTCATCGGCTGCACGCAGGAATTCCATCACGCCCCACGGCGTTTCGTTGCTCAAGCCGATGTGGCGCACTTTTCCTGCCTTGACCAGTTCCGCCAGCGCCTGCAGCTGTTCGGCGATGGGAACAGTCGCGTGTTCCTGACTGGCGTCGTAGCTGGTCGCACCGAACATCGGCACATAACGATCCGGCCAGTGGATCTGGTACAGATCGACATGGTCGGTTTGCAGACGATGCAAACTGGCGTCGATCGCGGCATTGATTTGCGCCCGGTTGATGCGCGGGCCGTTGCGGATCCAGGCGAAACCGCGGGCCGGTCCGGCAATTTTGCTGGCAACGATGAGCTTGTCGCGCGGCTGCCGTTTGAGCCAGTTACCGATCAGGGTTTCGGTGCGGAACACCGTTTCGGCGCGCGGCGGCACGGGGTACATTTCGGCGGTATCGATGAAGTTTACCCCACGCGCCACGGCGTAATCCAGTTGCGCATGGGCATCGGCTTCGCTGTTCTGCTCGCCAAAAGTCATCGTGCCGAGCGCAAGAGCGGAGACTTCCAGGCCACTATTACCGAGGGCACGGTATTCCATGGTGTCAGCCCCGCGTGTTGGACTGGCTGGGGAAAGCGGTCAACTCGACGTGCGGCGCGGGCTGCCAGCCGGGTTTGCGCTGTTCCGCCACGACATTGGTGAAGATGCCGCCGCGTACGTAGAACCTGGCGGTGAGCCGCATGAAACGCGGCTGGGTGGCGGCGACCAGATCGTCCAGGATGCGGTTGGTCACATCCTCATGGAAGTGGCCTTCTTCGCGGAACGACCAGATGTAGAGTTTCAGGCCTTTCAGTTCGACGCACTTCTCGCCGGGGACGTAATCCAGCGTCAGCGTGGCGAAATCCGGCTGCCCGGTCTTGGGACAGAGGCAGGTGAATTCGGGAATCTCCATGTGGATGTGGTAGTCGCGGCCGGGTTGCGGGTTGGGGAATGTTTCCAGCGTCTTGGCGGGTCGGGTGCTCATGTTTGGTGGCCTTGGTCAGTTCGGTTAGAATGCCCCGCATTATAACGCCTGACCTTTTCCAAATTGCGTCTCAGCCAGATCAAACTCGCCGGATTCAAATCCTTCGTCGATCCTACCCACATCGCCCTGCCCGGGCAGTTGGTGGGTATCGTTGGGCCGAACGGCTGCGGCAAATCCAATGTAATCGATGCCCTGCGCTGGGTGCTGGGTGAGTCGCGCGCCTCCGCCCTGCGTGGCGAATCGATGCAGGATGTGATCTTCAACGGCTCCGGCAATCGCAAGCCGGTGTCCCGCGCCAGCGTCGAGCTGGTTTTTGACAATTCGCTGGGCAAAGTCGGCGGGCAATGGGCGAGCTATGCGGAGATCTCGATCAAGCGCGTGCTGCAGCGTGAAGGCGATTCCAACTACTACATCAACAACCAGAACGTGCGGCGCAAGGATATTACCGACATCTTCCTCGGCACCGGGGTTGGAGCGCGCGCTTATGCCATCATCGAACAGGGCATGATCTCGCGCATCATCGATGCCAAGCCGGAAGAACTGCGCGTGTTTCTGGAAGAGGCAGCCGGTGTTTCCAAATACCGCGACCGGCGGCGCGAGACCGAACTGCGTCTGGCCGACACCCGCACCAATCTGTCGCGCGTGGCCGACATCCTGCACGAGCTGGACAAACAGCTGGTGCATTTGACCGAACAGGCGGCAGTCGCGCAGACCTATCGCGCACTGGAGACACGGCGCGAGACGACACAGCGCCTGTTGTGGCTGGTGAACAAGCAGGAAGCCGAAGCCAGACGTGTGCGCTATGCACAACAACTGGAGAAGAACCGCAACGAGCTGGAGGCCGAGATCGCCAAACTGCGCGAAACAGAAAGCCAACTGGAAACTGCGCGCAGCGAACACTTCGCTTTGTCCGATGCCTTGCATGCCAGACAGGGCGAGCTGTATGCGACCAATGCCGAAGTGGCGCGTCTGGAACAACAGATCACCTTCGTTACCGAGCAGCGCAACCGTCTGGCGCAGCAGATCCAGAATGGCGAACACCAGATCGCGCAACAGCAGACCCAACTAAAAGGCTTGCACACGTTGCAGACGCACTGGCAGGCACAACAGCAGGATGGCGGGACCCGGGTCGCAGTGTGCGAGCAGCGTGCCGCAGCAGAAGCGCGGGATCTGCCACAGGCGGAAGAAGCGGCACGCCTGGCGCAGGAAAAGCACAACGCGGTACAGCGCGAATTGTTGCTGATGCAGCAACAGGTGCAGCTGGCGGAAACGCAGCGCGGCCACATCCAGAGCAACGTGCAGCAACTCGACAGCCGCCGCTCGCGTCTGATGCTGGAGCGCGACAATCTGCCGCCGACCGACATGGCGGCGCTGGAGCAGGCACAACAGCACCAAGCGGCGGCGGCGCAGGAATACGCGCAGCAACAGCAACTTCTCGCAGAATTACAGGCGCAGCTGCCGCTGGCGGACAGCGCGCGGCGCGATGCGCGCAATGCGGCACAGGAGCTGGAGCGGCAGTTGGCGCAGACCGAGGCGCGTCTGCACGCGCTGCAACAATTGCAGGCGCAACTCGACAATGACCAGGATTTGAAAGAGTGGCTGGCCGCGCATGGACTGGAAGGTGCGACGCGCCTGTGGCAGACGCTGCGCACCGAGGCCGGCTGGGAGGATGCGCTGGAAGCGGTGTTGCGCGAGCGCATCAACGCGCTCGCCCTGCCGCAACTGGAACTGGCGCAAACCTGGCATGCGGCGCCGCCTCCGGCCAAGCTGGCGGTGTATGCGGCGGATGGCACACAGACCCCTGTCGTGCCGGTACCCGATGGCTGGGTGTCGCTGGCGAGTCATGTGCAAAGCCAGGATGAGCGCACCCAACGGGTATTGGCCGACTGGCTGGCACAGGTCTATGCGGTGGCCGATCTGGAGGCCGCCATGCAACAGCGTGGCCAACTGGCGGCGGGTGCATGGCTGGTCACGCCGCAGGGCCATCTGGTCGGGGCGCACAGCGTGTTGTTTCATGCACCGGACAGCCAAGTGCACGGCATTCTGGCACGGCAGCGCGAGATCGAGACTTTGCAGCAGGAAGCGGAACAACGCCGTGCCGCGCTGGCGCAGGGCAAGAATTTGCTGGAGCAGGCGGAAGCGGTGTATCGCGACATCGATGGCCGCATCGGTACACTGCGCAGCGAGGGCTCTGCCGTGCAACAGCGCCAGCACCAGCTCCAGTTGCAGATCCTTAAATTGACTCAGGCCAACGAGCGCAGCCGGGAACGCACCGCGCAGATCCAGCAGGAACTGGATGAGCTGGCAGAACGGTTTGACGAGGCACAGCACCAGCAGGCAGAGATTTCCACCCGGATGGACGAATTACGTGACCGTGCCTCCGAACATCAGGTCGAAAGTGACCGGGTCAGACTGCAGGCGAACGCGCAGGAGGCGGCGTTGCGCGCAGTGCGCGAGCGGGCACAGCACGCACAGCACGAATTGCAGGAAGCGCGTTTTTTCGCCCAGACTTGTGCCGACAAACTTGCCGACCTGACGCAAAATATTCAGCAGCAGAGCGTCACCCTGCAACAGCAGGAAGAAGCGCTGGCCCACAGCCGGCAGGAGCTGGTTGGCATGCGCGAGGATGGCGTGCAGGATCAATTGCAGGGTGTGCTGCAACAGCGGCAGGCACAGGAGCAGTTGCTGGCTGAGGCGCGCAACACGCTGGAAGCGGCGACGGTCAATTTGAATCGTCTCGAACAAACGCGCTTGTCATGCGAACAGCGCTTGAATCCGCTGCGTGAAAAGGCCAATGAGATCACGCTGAAAGAGCAGGAAGCACGGCTGCAGTTCGGACAATGGTCGGAGCAGTTGCAGGGTGTGGACGAGGCGCTGCTGCTGCCGCTGATCGAAGGGGCCAAGGCGGGTGGTTTGCAAAATGAACTGACGCGCATCGGTAACGAGATCAATGTCCTGGGCGCGGTGAATCTGGCGGCGCTGGAAGAATTGCAGTCGGCGCAGGAGCGCAAGACCTATCTGGATGCCCAGGCAAAAGACCTGAACGAGGCAATCGGCACGCTGGAAGAGGCGATCCGCCGTATTGACAAGGAATCGCGCGAGCTGCTGATGGCGACTTACGAGGCGGTGAATGGACATCTGGGCGAGATGTTCCCGGTGCTGTTCGGCGGCGGCGAGGCGCGCCTGGTGCTGACCGGTGACGAGATTCTGGACAGCGGGGTGCAGGTGATGGCGCATCCGCCCGGCAAGAAGAACACCTCCATCCAGCTCCTGTCCGGCGGCGAGAAGGCGCTGACCGCCATCGCCCTGGTGTTTTCATTGTTCCAGCTTAATCCGGCGCCGTTCTGCGTGCTGGACGAAGTGGATGCGCCGCTGGATGACACCAACACCGAGCGGCTGTGCAAGTTGATCCAGAAGATGGCGGAGAAGACCCAATTCGTCTATATCAGCCACAACAAGATCACCATGGAGATGGCGCACCAACTGATCGGCGTCACGATGCAGGAGCGCGGCGTGTCAAAGATCGTGTCGGTGGATATCGAAGAGGCGATGCGCTTGAGTGACAAGCACAGCCAGGCAGAGGCAGTCGCTTAATCTTAAAAAAGTTGGGCCACGGATGAACACGGAGGTTCACAAATGAACAACGAATACGTTAGGGTGTGCCATCACTCTTTGCGTAAAGTGCCAACCGGCATCACACGTGCTTTTATCCGTGTTTATCGGTGTCAATCAGTGGCCAACTGCGGCTTTTAGCCTAATCACAATTCGCCTGCACCGCCGCGCGCGCATCGTGCACACGCTGTTCCCGCGCTGCATCATCCAGAAAGACTTTTTCACCGCTGGCATCGTAGGTGGAGATGCGCCCCCCGCTTTCCAGAGTGCGCAAACTTTCCCGCGCGTTGGCGCAATTGCGTTGGCGCTCGTCCTGTAACGCCTTTTCCCTGGCTATTTTGTCGTCTGCCGCCTGTTTTTCCTGGCGTGCTTTCTTCAATTCCACTTCACGTTCGACATAGCTCTTGGGTTTGTCGTTGGCGGGCGGGGTTGTAGTGTCCTTGCCGGCGACATTGCGTACGGAATCAACCTTGGTGCCGGCGGGGCGGGTATCCGAGTAATGCGCTACACCCTGTTCGTCGACCCATTTATTGAGTTCCGCACGGGCGTTCAAGGCGAATATCGTCAACAAGAAAAATACAAGCAGAGTTCTCATATTCGAGTTCCATAAAATTTGTGTTGAAACTACCTATTCTTTTGCCGCGCGTCAATCTATCATTGCAAGCCGATTCGCACGGCTTTGCCGTACTGGTGATGATAAGTGCGAACGAAAATTTAGACCGGAGGAATGGATGCCGAACAAAAAGCCCAACAGCCAGTCTTTGCAAGACTTCCTGCAGGTGGATAGTAACCAGGATATGGTGCGCAAGCTGTTTCGTTCCTATTACCGTTCCCATCTGACCTCGGGCAAACTGTTCGATGATTTTCCTGACTTCTTTCTGGTCAAACCGATCGCACTGGACGACCACCAACTGGTGGATCGCACATCTGACCGTTTACTCATCGATGATTATATTGCCCGTGCCCGGGCGCGCAAAGGCTACGTCGGCGTCAGCAAGTGGCGCAATCCAAAGCTCAACTATTACTGGCTGGAACTGACAGCTTTTCCCTTCATGCTGGGCGATGAAGTGACGCAGGACAACGAGGGTGAATTCTTTTACCTGTTGACCCAGTTTATTCGCTATACACAGGAACATCCCAAGCGCTACGGCGACATGATGATCGATGCCGCAACCGACCAGGATCTGAGGTTGATGCTGGAAAAAATTAATTGGCGCGGCGCCAAGATTGAGCAGTTGCTGCCACATTATTCGCTCGACATGCTGGTCAGCTATAACCCGGCTTGGCCGCTGCCCGAAGTGAACAAGTTGTTAACAACTCTGGAAAGCAGTGAAATGGATTGGTGCGAGCTATTTTTCGAGCACATCATGTACGTGATGGCACAAAAGCACCAATAGATACTTACGTCGAGCCAAGGTGCGGAGACAAGTTTTGATATAATGCGCGTTTTGCGGAAGGGACTCCCATGCGTATCACTCAAAAAGCTCTTACCTTCGACGATGTCCTGTTGCTCCCGGCCCAATCCGATGTCCTGCCGCGCGATGTCATTTTGCGCACGCAACTATCCCGCAACATCCAATTAAACATCCCGCTGCTGTCGGCAGCGATGGATACCGTGACCGAAACGCGTCTGGCCATTGCCCTGGCGCAGGAGGGTGGTATCGGCATTGTGCACAAAAACATGGCACCGAAGGAACAGGCGGCGCATGTGGCACGGGTCAAGCGTTTTGAGAGCGGTGTGGTGAAAGACCCCATCTGCGTCCGTTCCGACATGACCGTGCGTGACGTACTGAATCTGACCCGCCAGCACAAGATTTCCGGCCTGCCCGTGTTGCAGGGCAAGCAAGTGGTCGGCATCGTGACCAACCGTGATCTGCGTTTTGAGAACAATCTCGATCAATTGATCGGCAACGTCATGACCCCGCGCGAGCGCCTGATCACGGTCAAGGAAAATGCCAGCATTGACGAAGCACGTGCGCTGATGCACCAGCACCGGATCGAGCGCGTGTTGGTGATCAATGACGACTTCGAGTTGCGCGGTTTGATGACGGTAAAGGACATCCTCAAATCCACCGAGTATCCGAATGCCTGCAAGGATAGCCAGGGACGTTTGCGTGTCGGCGCGGCGGTCGGGGTGGGCGAAGGCACCGAGGAACGGGTCGCTCTGCTGGCGGAAGCCGGGGTTGACGTGATTGTAGTGGACACCGCGCACGGTCACTCGCGCGGGGTGTTGAATCGGGTGCAGTGGGTGAAGAAGCATTATCCGCAGATCGATGTGATCGGCGGCAACATCGCCACCGCATCCGCAGCCAAGGCATTGGTCGCGCACGGCGCAGACGGGGTCAAGGTCGGTATCGGCCCCGGTTCTATCTGCACCACACGCATCGTCGCGGGTGTCGGGGTACCGCAGATCACCGCGATTGCCAACGTGGCGGAGGCCCTGGCGGGCAGCGGCGTGCCGCTGATCGCCGATGGCGGTGTACGTTTCTCCGGCGACATCGCCAAATCGATCGCTGCCGGTGCGCATAGCGTGATGCTGGGCGGCCTGTTTGCCGGCACCGAAGAAGCGCCGGGCGAGATCGAGCTGTTCCAGGGACGTGCCTACAAATCCTATCGCGGTATGGGCAGTCTGGGCGCGATGCAGCAGGGTTCCAGTGATCGCTATTTCCAGGAAAATGAAGCCAATCAGGACAAACTGGTGCCGGAAGGTGTGGAGGGTCGCGTCCCTTTCAAGGGCAGCGCACTCGCCGTGATCCACCAGTTGATGGGCGGCTTGCGTTCCAGCATGGGTTACCTCGGCTGTTCAGATATTCCTACCATGCATGCCAAAGCCGAATTCGTACAGATCTCCGCCGCCGGCATCCGTGAATCCCACGTGCACGATGTGCAGATCACCAAGGAAGCACCGAACTATCACATCGACTAACAAAAGGCGGATTCATCCGTTTTTTTTGTTCCCAACCAGACTATGCATAAAAAAATCCTTATCCTCGACTTCGGTTCCCAGTACACGCAACTGATCGCACGCCGTGTGCGCGAGGCACACGTGTATTGCGAACTCCATCCGTGGGACATGACCGAGGCGGACATCCGTGCTTTTGATCCTGCCGGCATCATCCTTTCCGGCGGCCCCAACTCGGTATATGAAGAAGAGACTCCGCAAGCGTCGCAGGTAATATTCGACCTCGCTGTACCCGTGCTCGGCATTTGCTACGGCATGCAGACCATGGCAGCGCAGCTTGGCGGCAAGGTGGAGGCTGGCCGGGTGCGCGAGTTCGGCCATGCCGAGATTCGTGCGCATGGCCATTCAAAATTATTCGAAGGTATCCGGAACCAGACCAATGCACAGGGGCATGGCCTGCTTGATGTGTGGATGAGTCATGGTGACAAGGTGGTCGTACTGCCGCCCGGTTTTTCGGTGATTGCTGCCAACGATGCGACACCGATCGCCGCGATGGCGGACGAGGCGCGCGGCTACTACGCGGTGCAATTCCATCCGGAAGTCACGCATACGCTCCAGGGTAAAGCCATCCTCGCCCGCTTCGTGCATGACATCTGCGGTTGCGGACAGGACTGGAACATGCCGGACTACATTGCTGAAGCAGTGGAAAAGATCCGTACCCAGGTAGGCGACGAAGAAGTCATTCTCGGTCTGTCGGGCGGCGTGGATTCTTCTGTCGCGTCGGCCCTGATCCATCGCGCCATCGGTGATCGCCTGACTTGTGTGTTCGTGGACAACGGCCTGTTGCGCCTCGACGAAGGTGCACAGGTGATGGAGACTTTCGGCAACAACCTCAAAATGAAAGTGATTCATGTTGATGCCAGCGGCGAGTTCCTGAAACACCTGACCGGTGTCACCGATCCGGAGCAAAAACGCAAGATCATCGGTCGCGAGTTCGTCGAAGTGTTCCAGCGCGAATCGGCCAAGCTCAAACAGGCCAAGTGGCTGGCGCAGGGCACGATCTACCCGGATGTGATCGAGTCCGCCAGCGCCAAGACGAAGAAGGCGCACACCATCAAGTCGCATCACAACGTCGGCGGTCTGCCGGAATCCATGCACCTCAAACTGCTGGAACCGTTGCGCGAACTGTTCAAGGATGAAGTGCGCGAACTCGGCGTGGCACTGGGCTTGCCGCCCGCCATGGTATATCGCCATCCGTTCCCCGGTCCCGGCCTCGGTGTGCGCATCCTCGGCGAAGTCAAACGCGAATATACCGAGCTACTGCGCCGCGCCGATGCGATCTTTATTGAAGAACTGAATAATACGAAAGATGCCAACGGCAAGACCTGGTACGAGCTGACCTCGCAGGCGTTCACCGTCTTCCTGCCGGTTAAATCGGTCGGCGTGATGGGTGATGGCCGCACCTACGAATGGGTGGTTTCCCTGCGCGCGGTGCAGACGCAGGACTTCATGACCGCGCATTGGGCGCACCTGCCTTACGAGTTACTCGGCAAAGTTTCCAACCGCATCATCAACGAAGTGCGCGGTATCAACCGCGTGGTGTACGACATCTCCGGCAAGCCGCCCGCCACCATCGAGTGGGAGTAGGTGTGCTCTGTAATTGGCTGTTATTAAACGATAAATTATTACTTATTGATGTTTTGTTCCCAATCATCAATGAGCTAAAAATATGCTGTAGCTCCAGTAAATACGTTGTTCGTGGGCTAGCATACCCTTGGTAATGGTATTTTTGATGGTATCAAAATGGTTCCCATTTGGAATTTCGTTCGATACCATCACCCTACTTTTAATGCTGATGGTATCGATCTGTACAAGCTTGGGAAGCCGCGACAGTGGCGGAAGAAAGATAAACGAGCGTTGATCTTTTGGATTTAAACGGGTAGTTCGCGCACGAAATTCAACGCTCGTTTATCAAATGAGCGGCGTTGGGCAAACATCCTTAACAAAGCCCCCATTTTTTCAAACAACGGACTTGAGTTTGTTTGGATTTTTGCCATAGTTAGCGTATGGCTTTAACTTAATCAAATAATTCAATACGGCGACTGCTTGATGCACTGCCGCGCGGTGAACCCGTGGAAACCTCTACCTTGGCTAAACATGAGGTCTCCCCGCAATTGACCTCCTACCTTGCCAAGAGCGGATGGCTACAGCATCTGTCGCGCGGGGTGTATTTACTCGTTGGTGATCAGCCGAGCCGGGACGGATGCTTGCTGTATCTGGCAAGGCGCACACCTGGCTTGCATGTCGGAGGCAAAACGGCGCTCGCTTGGCGGGGTGTCCGGCACAACTTGTCTGTCCGCGATCAAATCGAGCTATGGGGCAATCAGTCCGTGCGTATCCCATCCTGGCTGACGGCGCACTATCCCTGCCGTTACCAGACCACCCAACTGTTCGATGCCGGACTGCCCGCCGATTTTGGAATACAGTCGCTACCAGAGACTTCGAATGGCCCTCCGGTATCCGTCCCCGAGCGTGCGTTGCTGGAGATGCTGTGCAATGTTGGCAAGCATCAATCGGTGGAAGAGGCAAGGCACTTGACCGAGAGCCTGCGCAGCCCCCGCCTTGATGTGCTCGACACCCTGTTCACCCACTGCACCCGCATCAAGGTTGTCCGGCTGGCGCGCCAATTCGCCGATGAACTTGAGCTGCCTTGGGCGAAGATCGTCCACCCGCATAGCCAGCGCATGGGCAGTGATCGCCGCTGGACGCTGCGCACCCGCAGCGGTGAACTCTTGAGCCTGAAAAAATAATGGAACGCCACTACGTTGATACGGTCCGCCTGCTGCTTGCCGTCGCACCGGTGATTTTTGAATCGCCGCATGCCCCGCAAGCAGCGCACCGTATTGCTGGAAGCGCTGGAGACCCTGCCCAGCGATGCTCCGCGCGTATTGCTCGCCACCGGTCGGCTGGTCGGCGAAGGTTTCGATCACCCGCCCCTCGATACCTTGATGCTGGCGATGCCGATTTCGTGGAGAGGCACCTTGCAGCAATATGCCGGTCGCCTGCACCGTGAGCATGCCAGCAAATCGGATGTGCTGATCTACGACTACGTTGATACGGGCAACCCGGCTTTGGAACGCATGTGGGAAAAACGTCAGCGTGGTTATAGGGCCATGGGTTATCAGATCAATCCAGTGCAAGAAAATATTTCCTGAAAGGGACTCCAAAGCATGAAAGCCAAGCGCAATACCACGAAGCCAACCAAGGCTCTCAAACTATCCCGAACCCATGCCCCCCGACGGCTTTTCAACCATCGACTGGCAGCGCGCGTTGCGGCGGCAGTTCAGGCGCGAGCAATCGTTCGATCTGGAGAACATCGGGGCGGAACCGATATTTTCAGAATTCCGCATCGGCAACCCACAGTCGAAAAGCAGCTATCGCGTGGCGATACGCGGGTTGCGTCCGGGCGACAACTTTTGCGCCTGCCCGGACTATGCGACCAACGAGCTGGGCACTTGCAAGCACATTGAATTCACCCTGGCTCAGCTGGAGAAAAAGCGCGGCGCCAAGGCGGCATTTGCGCGCGGGTATCAGCCGTTATTTTCCGAACTCTACTTGCGCAATGACGGCGGACGGACGATCAATTTTCGCGCCGGGACGGATTGCCCACAGTCAGTACTCAAGGCTGCCGCGCTGCTGTTCGACGAGTCACGCGGCTGGGCGTTGCGCGAGAACCGTTATGGCGAGTTGGAGCGCTTTGTCGCGGCGGTGGCGAAAAGTGGCCACGAGTTGCGCGCTTACGACGATGCGCTCGACTTTGTCGCCGGCCAGCGCGATGCAGAACGTCGGGCAGCGGCGCTGGACGAAATTTTTCCGCGTGGCGCGAAAGACCTGTTATTGAAGAAGATGCTGAAAGCGCCGCTCTATACCTATCAGGCCGAGGGTGCGCTGTTTGCCGTGAGCGCTGGGCGTGCGCTGATCGGCGATGAGATGGGTTTGGGCAAGACCATTCAGGCCATCGCGGCAGCCGAGATTCTGGCGCGGCATTTTGGCGTATCCAAGGTGCTGGTGATCTGCCCGACCTCGCTCAAGTACCAGTGGCAGAGCGAGATCGCGCGCTTTGCGGGGCGAGAGTCGCGGGTTCTGTCCGGCGGAAGAACACAGCGTCAGAAGGACTATGCGCTGGACGACTTTTGCAAAATCACCAACTACGAGAAGCTCAAGTCCGATCTGGATTTGATTGCGGCCTGGGGGCCGGAACTGGTGATCGTGGACGAGGCGCAGCGGGTGAAGAACTGGAACACCGTCGCGGCGAAGGCGCTCAAGCGCATTGACAGCCCCTATGCCGTCGTGCTGACCGGCACGCCGCTGGAGAACAAGCTGGAGGAGTTGATTTCCATCGTCCAGTTCGTTGACCAGCATCGTCTTGGACCGACCTGGAAGTTGCTGCACGAGCACCAGGTCAAAGACGAAGCGGGGCGCGTGACGGGCTACACCGGGCTGGAGAAAATCGGCGAGACGCTTGCGCCTGTCATGATCCGCCGCCGCAAATCCGAGGTGCTGCAACAGTTGCCGGAACGCACCGACCAGAACCTGCTGGTGCCGATGACCGAGATGCAGATGTTCCATCACGATGAGAGCGCCGAGGTGGTGAGGCGAATAGTGATGCGCTGGCGCAAGATGAAGTTCCTGTCGGACACGGATCAGCGGCGGCTCACCTGCGCTTTGCAGAATATGCGCATGTCGTGCAACAGCACTTATTTGCTCGATCATGAAACAGACCATGGCGTTAAAGCCGACGAACTGGCGGCGCTGTTCGACGGCCTGTTTGCGCAGTCGGAGGCAAAGGCGGTGGTGTTCAGCCAGTGGACGCGGACTCACGACATTATCATCCGCCGACTGGAGGCGCGCGGCATCGGTTACGTCAGTTTCCACGGCGGGGTGCCGCCCGAAAAACGTCCGGCGCTGATCGAACGTTTCCGCGACGACCCGGACTGCCGCGTATTCCTCTCGACTGACGCGGGCAGCACGGGGCTCAACCTGCAACACGCCTCTACGCTGGTGAACATGGACTTGCCGTGGAATCCGGCCATCCTCGAACAACGCATCGCACGCATCCACCGCATGGGGCAGAAGCGTCCGGTGCAGATCGTCAATTTTGTATCCAAGGGCACCATTGAGGAGGGGATGCTTTCGGTGCTGGCATTCAAGCGCTCGCTTGCGGCAGGCATTCTCGACGGCGGCACGGGCGAAATTTCGCTCGGCGGTTCGCGCCTTAACCGCTTCATGAAAGATGTGGAAAACGTCACCGGCCATATGGGTGAGGGCGAGGCAGTCAGCCCGGCGGAAGAGGCGGGCAATGTGGCCGCCGCGTCCGGGGCGAAGCCGATAGAGGTGTTGGATGCCGAGAGCAAGGTTGTTGAGGAACAGAAGGCCGATGATGCTGCATCAGGTCAAGCTGGTGCGGATCCTTGGGGCGCGTTGTTACAGCTCGGCTCCCAGTTAGTCATAGCGCTGACGGCAACCAACGATGGGGGGACGGCACCTCACCCTTGGATCGAACGCGATCCGGCGACGGGTAGCCGCAGCCTCAGAGTACCATTGCCACCACCAGAAACGGTGAGACGGATTGCCGATGCTCTTTCGGTGTTGGCAGATACTTTGCGGGGCAGGTAGCTTTGGACTGGATGGCATACTTGATGATGCTGGGAGCCGATCAGGAACTTTTTCGTATATCGTGAACGTCGGTCAGCTTGTTGGTAATAAATAAATAAGGTAATCCCCCGGCTTAGCCGGGGGACTCACAAGGTTTGACCGAGCGCTACGGTCTGCCTGATTCTTCTGACTCTATCAAAAGTTAGGAGAATCAAATGAAAGAGTACCAGAGT
>Ga0210009_1002181_pt1 | contig 14908 bp, 13 predicted proteins | sample CryGeyCG2114_065_FD_185457 | JGI IMG/M metagenome (GOLD analysis project Ga0210009, IMG submission 185457) | Groundwater microbial communities from aquifer - Crystal Geyser CG12_big_fil_rev_8/21/14_0.65 (SPAdes) (version 2) | ecosystem: Environmental > Aquatic > Deep subsurface > Groundwater ... | reverse complement strand
TCAAAAAGACAGATTGTTATGGATGAAGTTTATTTGAAAAATCCGGAGAGATTTGTAAAAGGTGTTACAATAATTAAAAAACCTGATACAAAGGTGTGGATAAATAAACCTAAAACGGACAATCAAACAGTAAAATATGTTGCTTAATTAAATAAAATATTTGTCTCATTTCTATTGACAAGTTCCGGAGTGATTTAAAATATTTTGACATAAAAAATCCGTTGGTCCGTTAGCCAACGGATTAGCTAACGGACTAACGGATACTTTCAATATTATTATGGAAAAATTAAGTAGAATCTAAATAAAGATATAACTATATTTTAACGAATCAGATTATCATTTACTATAATGTCTATAAATATAAAACAGATTGTATTTCTCTCCTTAATCTTCTTCGGAAGTTTTTTGGCACAATCAAAATCATGCGAAATTTGCAGCAGAAAAATAGAGGGGTGTTTCATTTCTGCCGAAGGAAAATATTTTCATCCCCAACATTTTTTATGTTATAAATGCGGTAAGCCTATCAACTCAACTTATAATTATGAAGATGGTAATTTTTTCCATGAATCTTGTTTTGCCGAAATAAATAGGATTAAATGTATTGTCTGTAATGAGTTTATTGATGGTGCTTATGTAAAAGTTGATGGCAAAGCATATCATCGGGACTGTTATGAAGAAAACGTTCTGCCTTCCTGCGACTACTGCGGAAAACCTCTAACCGGAAGAACTATCATTAAGGATAAGAAAAAATATCACGACTACTGCTATGCCGGAGTAGTAGCGGCAAAATGCGATATTTGCGGCGAAGCGCTTCTAAAAAACTATTTAACAGATTTGTATGGAAACAAATTTCACGCAAGTCATGAAAACGAATACGATAAGTGCAACAATTGTAAACGATTGATTTGTTCGAATATAACAAATGGGGGAGTGAAATATGACGACAGCAGAGAGATTTGTAAATTATGTTATAACAAATCATATAAAGGAAAATTGGATACAAAAAGTCTTCTGGCAGGAGTGTTAGACGATCTAAAAAAAATCGGTTTTCATTTGGACAAAAGTGAAATTTATATTCATTCGGTAGATCGAAAAAAATTAAAAACTGCCGCAGGAAAAAGTTACAGTTTAAGCATGAATGGATATTGCAGAAGTGAAATACCGCTTTATTTAAAAAACGGAAAACCTTCCCAAAAGATGAGGCACGACATCTACTTACTTGATCGCATTCCTATTATAAATATTGAAGCGACACTTGTGCATGAATTAATGCACGTTTGGCTTCACGAGAATACTACAGGAAAGCTTCTGCCCGATTTGCGGGAAGGAAGCTGCAACTATCTTAGTTACCTTTATCTTCAAAATAAACAAACTAACGGAACCGGAGAAGTAATAATGCAGATTGAAAACGACCTTGACAAAATTTACGGCGATGGCTTTAGAAAAGTGAAAGATAAATTTTATTATAAAAAAATATCGGAATTTTTTGATTATTTGCGTTCGAACATTAATATTTAGGGTGTAAAAATAAAATAGAAGTCAAAATATTATTGTTGACACAATTGTAAAATTATATAATGAGATAAAATGAAAGTAATTGCTGATTTGTGCGTGGTACCGATGGGTGTAGGAGTTTCGGTATCAAAATATATCGCAGAGTGCGAAAAAATATTATCGGAGGCGGGGCTTACAATTAAATTACATGGTTACGGGACTAATATTGAAGGCGAATGGGATGATGTTTTTTCTGCAATAAAAAAGTGTCACGAAAAAATTCACGAAATGGGCTCACCAAGAATTTCGTCAACTTTAAGATTTGGAACCAGAACAGACAAAGAACAAACCATTGAAGACAAAATAGATAGTGTAACAAAAAAATTAAGGCATCACAATGACTAATTTCTATAACATCCCACCAACAACTGAACTTAAAGATAAAATTATACTTGTAACCGGCTCAACGGATGGAATTGGAGAAGCCACGGCAATTAGGTTGACGCGTATGGGAGCAAAAGTAATAATACATGGACGGACTGAAATAAAAGCTCTTGAAACTGTTGCTAAGTACGCTCGACAAGTTGGTAAGGGGGAACTTGATTGGGTGGGGGGAGACTTTACATCTTTTGACGAAGTAAAAAGAATGGCTGATGAAATAAACAGCAGGTATTCTAAAATTGATGTGTTAATAAATAATGCCGGCGTTTATATGCACGAGAAAGTTATAACGCCTGACGGCTTTGAAACAACTTTTCAGGTAAATCATCTCTCACATTTTTTACTTACAAATCTTCTTCTTGATCTTTTAAAAAACGGTGCCCCTTCACGCATAATAATTATCAGTTCGGTAGCTCATATGCGCGCTAAACTTAATTTTAAAAACTTAAACGGTGAGAAATCTTTCGATCCTTATTCTCAATATGCAGTTTCCAAACTCGCAAATATTTTGTTTACAATGGAGCTTTCAAAAAATCTTGAAGGAACCGGAATTACAGTAAATTCACTTCATCCCGGCATTGTAAGAACGAAACTTTTAAGCCAGGGCTTTTTATTGTCTGGATCAAGAGTTCAGACAGGTGCTGTATTGCCGGTTTATTTTGCCAGTTCACCTATTGTGGAAACAATTAGCGGAAAATATTTTTCAAAATACTATAATGAACCAGCTCAACCATCCGATGATGCGTTGAATGAAAAATATCAAAAAAAAATGTGGGATTTGAGCTTTAAATTGGTTGGGCTTAAAGCTCCTAAAAAAACTCGCAAAAAGAAAGAAGAATAAAAAAAATGCCGAAGGAAATCGAGTACAAATTCACAGTCGTTTCAACAGAATGGAAAAAAGACTCTGCAGTGAAATATTATAAACAAGGTTACTTAGCAATTGAACCGGGAAGAACTGTCCGCATAAGATTAGAGGGGGACGAAGCCAAATTAACAATTAAGGGAGAGAAGGTTGGACCGGAAGGCGCTGAATTTGAGTATGACATTCCTTTGGAAGACGCACAAAATATGCTTGAAAAACTTTGTTTAAAACCACTTATTGAAAAGAGAAGATATTTTGTGAATTATGAAGGAAAAACATGGGATGTTGATGAATTTTGTGGGGAAAATTCTGGTTTACTGCTTGCGGAAATTGAATTAGAAAATCAAAAAGAAATTTTTGAAAAACCACCATGGTTGGGTAAAGATGTAACTAACGATCCGAAATACAAAAATGCAAATCTTGTAAATTACCCATTCAACCGTTGGAGTAAAGAAGAAAAGCTATATCATTACTCAAAATAATGAAGCCCGCAGATGGGGGACACCTGCAGGCTTTGTTCTTTTACCATCACAAGGTAGGGGAGGACCTCATGAACGAACAATACAATAATAATCGTTTAGAAATTCAAATTCAATTTTATTTCTTTGACTTCGACTGATCTGTCTTTTCAAATTTTGAAGGATCATAGCCTTGCTTTCGAAGAAGATCATTTATCAAGCTCAATGTATCTTCCGACAAGGATTGCGTGCGGCTTAGTATCCAGCCATATTTTCTTTTTGGATGTCCTACTATTGCCCACTCATAGTTTTCATCAAGTCCGATTATCCAATAATCTCCCCAAAATAAATTCCATCCAAATAAATTTACAAAACTAACTTCAAGTTTTGAATTTGTTTTGCTATCGACAACACGTGCAACACCGTTGGCAATATTCAGTTCACCGTCAGCTTCGTAGCAGCTATTGATTACTTTTATTTCTCCGTCTTCCTGTAAAAAGTATTTTGCGGTTGTTCCTCTCACGCAATTACTCTGAAAGCTGTTAGGAATTTTTGCAATTTCATACCATAAACCGGCATATTTATTTATATCAACATGGTCTATAGTATTCAGCTTTTTCTGCTGACCTAATAATATTGCTGGCACTAACATCATTAATAATAATTTCATTTATTTCTCTTTTTTTTTCTTACAAAAATAAAACAAATTTAATATGATTTTCGTTCAAAACTTAAATAAAACAAAAAATAAATGTAAGTTAGAGCAGCAAATAATTAACAATAGCAGGCTTATAGAAATGGAAATTCAGTTTTTAGGCGCAGCACGCGAAGTAACCGGTTCGCAGCATTTATTAATTGTAAACGGTAAAAAAATAATGATCGATTGCGGAATGTTTCAGGGGAAAAGAAAAGAAGCTTTCGAGAAGAACAGAAATTTTATAATCGAACCCTCTGAAATTGATATTCTTCTCCTGACACATGCGCACATAGACCACAGCGGAAATATCCCCACGCTTGTTAGCAAAGGATTTACAGGGCATATTTACACTACATCCGCCACATTAGATCTTTGTCAAATTATGCTGCGGGATTCAGCATATATACAAACCCGCGATGTAATGTGGGTAAATAAAAAACGTGCACGCGATCATAAAGTTTTATTCGAACCTCTTTATACTGAAGAAGACGTAGAGCAAGCTATGAGCCAGTTTATTGGAGTGCAGTACAACATGATTATTGAAATTGCTCCCGGAGTAAAAGTAACTTTTAGGGATGCCGGACATATTCTCGGTTCTGCAAGCTTACTCGTAGAGATAAATGAAAATGGAAAAGAAATCCGACTCGGTTTTTCGGGAGATATTGGTAGACAAAATACTCCGATATTAAGAGACCCGGACATATTAAGAGATCTTGATGCAATAGTTATGGAAACAACTTATGGCAATAGAACGCACTCTCCGGCGAATGAAGTAGAAGAAGAAGTTTCTGAAATAATAAACAAAGTCATATCACGCGGGGGTAAAATAATTATTCCGGCGTTTGCTGTTGGGCGAACGCAGGCTTTAGTTTATATGTTGCATAAATTGTGGGAACAAAAAAGAATCCCGAGTTTCCCGATTTTTGTTGACAGTCCGCTTGCCGTAAAAGCAACAGAGGTTTTTCGTCTTCATCCCGAATGTTTCGATAGAGAAACAAACAGACTTTTTCTTCATGATAAAAATGATCCTTTTGGCTTTGGTAAATTAAGATATATCCAAGATGTTGAAGAGTCAAAAGAATTGAACACGACACCGGGACCTTTCATGATTATTTCGGCTTCTGGCATGGCGGAAGCAGGGCGTATACTTCACCATTTGAGTAATAATATTCATGATCCTAAAAACCTCCTCCTTTTTGTGGGCTACGCTGCAGAGCATACTCTGGCGCGTAAAATTATGGATGGAGCAAAAGAAGTAAATATTTTAGGTGAAAGTTTTACTGTTAATTGTGAAGTTAAAACGATGGATTATTTTTCCGGTCATGCAGATAAAAACGAACTGCTTAGTTATTTGAAGTTTTCGCCGCCAGAGCAATTAAAAAATGTTTTTCTCGTTCACGGCGAACCTGAACAAGCTCTTCCTTTTAGAGAAGAATTGGTGCGTTCCGGTTACCATTCAGTTCAGTATCCGGTATCGGGTCAAAAGTTTGAAATATGAAATAATGAGCTGCTATTAGGGTAAGCAGCTCTCACCAATGACATTCATGAAATTAATAAAGCTTAATTTCTATTTCCAATATGAAAACCTTCTTCATCCTCCCAACCTTCGGGTGCGTTTACAATTGCGGAAATCATTCCGTAAATTATGTAGAGTAAAACTGCTCCAATTATGACGTACAACATTTTTACCTCGCTGATTTGTGAGTCGTTCAAAAGACGAAGCACATAGCCAATTAACTTCATCTTTTTGTTTGTCATATATTTATTAAAACCCTGCGTAACAGAGTTCTAATTCATTATCGAAACTTTAATTTCAAATTTTATACCATTAAATAAAAATTTAATTTTTTAATTAAATTTTAGTTGAAGTTCTGATCGATATTTGAAGTTAGTTTCGAATAACTAAATCTTTATGATTTAGAGATGACTTATACAGATCACCTTACGCAGATATTCAGAAAACTTCGCCACAGAGACACCAAGGCACTAAGAAGTTTTGAATAAACAGGTAAATTTTGAGTTTTTCCTTTGTGTCTTAGAGACTTTGTGGCGAAAAATTATTTCGTGCGTAAGGTGACTTATACAGATTAAAAACGGGCGTAAAAAATTTATCTAATTACTCACTAACACAATATTTAATTGGTAAGTTTTACATCCCGGGCGAATTAATTACCGAAACATTTTCTGCTATTTTCAATTCCAATTTTTAATTTTCAATTCACATTTTCAATTTGCATGCAGCGGATATTTTTAATGTCCAGCGCTCAATTTATGCAGTTCACCAATAAAATTATCATTATCATAATCAGCCATACCTTTTACTTTAACTACGATCTTTCCTTCTGGAGAAATAACAAAAGTTGTTGGGATTGTGCTGCTCTGATAGATCGTTGGGAAAGAGCCTGCAATCCTGTAATTAGGAAAAGTATATTTTTTAGATGCTAAAAAGTCTTTAGCTTTTTGAATATCGTCATCAAGATTTATCATTATAAATTCAACTTTTGATCTATCAACTTTATCGTACAAATTTTGAAGCGCGGGCATTTCGGCTATGCAAGGTGGACACCAACTTGCCCAAAAATTTATTATAATAGATTTACCCTTGAAGTTTTCAAGTGATATAAATTCTTCATCAAAAGATTTTAAAACAAAATTATAATCAGCCTGTTGCTGTTCTGATGCTGGTAATATTTTAGGCTGAATAACACCCGTTGACAATACTAATCTTTGAATAGTTCCTATTACTTCAGTATGCCAGCCGGCTAAGTAAATTATTACTGGTATGCCGATTATCAGTGCCCACTCAATTACATTTCTTTTAGTTGTTTTCTTTTTCATAATTTTATAAGATGAGATGACAATTCCCATTGATAGATTCGTGGAATTGAACTGGCTAATAATTATGTTTGTAAGGGCAAATCATTTGATGCCATCGTTCCCCGAAAAAAAAAGAGTTATGAAAGTAAAATGTCTGGATCGTTATAAATATTTAGAATAACAGAATTCAATTCAGTATGATAATTTTCTTAAATAATAAATATCTCCCAATAGAAGAATCAAATATATCCCCATTAGATAGAGGTTTTTTATTTGCCGATGGCATATACGAATTTTTAAGAACATATAATTTTAAATATTTTCGATTTGACGACCATTACAATAGGCTAAAATATAGTGCGGAAGAACTCGGTTTAGCTGCACCTTCAAAGGAGAATCTAAAAAATATTATAAATGAACTTGTAACGAAAAATCACTTTTCGACAAAAGAGTATTCTGTGTATATACAAATTACTCGCGGAGCTTCTTTTCCACGTCTGCATAAATTTCCAGCAGCAGATTGTGAACAGACAATGCTTATATGGCTTTCAAATATTTCTTCAAATGGATTCGAAAATGAAAAAGGAGTTAAAACGATTCTTCTTAAAGATTTGCGCTGGGGAAGATGCGATATAAAATCAATTTCACTTTTACCTAATGTGATGGCAAAGCAAAAAGCAGTCGAAAGTAACGCTGTCGAAGCTATATTAATGCGAGAGGGTTATATAACAGAAGGTTCGCACACAAATGTTTTTTCAATTAAAAATTCAGTTGTTAGCACAGCGCCGCTAAACAATTTTGTGTTAAACGGAATTACCCGTAAAATAGTTATTGAACTTTGTAAAAATAACGAGATTAAAATCAGCGAAAGAGAAATTTTAGTGGATGAAATTTATAGCGCCGATGAAATATTCTTGACCGGAACTTCGACCGAAATAAAGCCTGTTGTGGAAGTTAACGGAGTAGAAATAAACAAAGGTTTGCCGGGTGAAATCACAAAAGTAATTCAACGCTTGTTTTACGATCATGTAAAAGAAAATTAATTATGCTAACACTAAAAGTTTTTATTTTAACCGCTGATTGGTTTGATTCGGGCGGAAAAAATGTCATCAGGATTTATGGCATAACGCCCGAACATGGCGCCGTCAAAATAATTGTGGATAATGTGAATCCCGTTTTTTTTATTTGTAGAAGCGCTGTTCTCGAACTGCCAGGAATTCCTAACAAAAGAAAACAATTAGAATTAAAATCATTTGATGAAGAACCGTTAGACGCTGTTTATTTTTCAACACAGAATGACCTTTTAAATGCAGCCAGGCTGTGCGAAACCCGCGGAATAAAAACTTACGAAGCTGATATTGATCCTGTAAAAAGATATTTGATGGAGCGGTTTATTAATCTTCGCTTAGAAGTAACTGGCAAATATGAACGAAATGATAGAGTGATCATATTCCAAAATCCGAAAGTTGAACCTGCTGAATTTACGCCTTTAATTAAAACTGCATCAGTTGATATTGAAACCGGCACGCGCACTGATTCACTTTATTCAATAGCAATTCATGTTAAAGACGGCAGAGAAATTTCGAGAGTTTTTATGCTCGGCAAAAAAGAAGAAGGAGCGCCGGAATATATTTCTTTTCATGCAAGCGAGAAAGATTTGCTCAGAAATTTTATCGTCTGGTTTGAAGAAATTGATCCCGACATTATAATCGGCTGGCACGTTATAGGATTTGATTTATTATTCCTCGAAAAGAAATGTTTGTCCCTTGGCATTCCTTTTACTCTCGGAAGAGAAAATAGCAAGCCCGTAATAAAGAAGAGGCAGAACGGAAGTTATTTTATTTTTCTTTCGGGGAGAATCGTGATAGACGGACCGGTTGCGCTTCGTACATCATTTTATACTTTTGAAAATTATAGACTTGAAACAGTTGCGCAAACACTTCTGGGAAGAGGTAAAACAATTTCACCTGCCGAAAATAAAATCGATGAAATCGAACGTATGTTCCTTGAAGATAAAACTAAACTTGGCGAGTATAATTTAACCGATGCTAAACTTGTTTCTGAAATATTTGAGAAGACCGGACTGCTTAAGTTGTATCTTCGGAGAGGGGAGATTTCTGGTTTGCTGCTTGATAATCTTGGTATGATGACCGCAGCGTTCGATCATTTCTATTTGCCTCATCTGCATCGCGCCGGATATATTGCACCTAACATTAAAGATATAAGATCTTCAGGGCATGCTGCAGGCGGCTATGTGATTGAACCTATGCCGGGAATTTATAATGATGTTATAGTCCTTGATTTTAAAAGTTTGTATCCTTCCATAATTCAGACTTTTAAGATTGATCCTTGGTCAAGATTGAAAAAAGGTGATGAACCGATTAAAACTCCATCGGGACATATGTTCTCTTCGAAGAATCATTTTCTCCCCGGCTTTATCGGGCAGCTGCTTAATTTGCGTTCGGAAGCAAAACGAAACAGCGATAAATATCTTTCGCAAGCAATCAAAATTCTGATGAACAGTTTTTATGGCGTAATGGGTTCTTACGGCTGTCGGTTCTATCATCCCGATTTGCCTTCTGCAATTACGGAAACGGGTCAGTTTCTTTTAATGCAGAGCAGAAAATTTTTAACAGAGCAAAACTATGAAACAATCTACGGCGATACAGATTCTTTATTCATAAAATTAAAAGAAGATGAAAATAAAAATCCCGATTTATACGGCAACAAAGTTGCAGAAATGCTCAACAGCTATTGGCGAGAACGCTTAGCAGAAGAATATAAAGTTGAATCATCATTAGAAATTGAATATGAAAAATATTACAGCAAATTTGTTCTTACATCTTCAAGAAGCGGAGGAGAAACCGGCGCAAAAAAAAGATATGCCGGACTTTTAAGGGTTGGAGAGAATCAAGAACTTGAGTTTGTCGGAATGGAATTTGTCCGATCCGATTGGACGAAACTTGCAAAAGAATTTCAGGAGGAACTTTATTTTAGGATTCTCAAAGGGGAAGAATATATTGATTGGATTCGTAAGGTTGTTGCTAATTTAAAAGCTGGTAAATTAGATACAAAACTTGTGTACAAAAAAAGATTAAGAAAAAACATTGACGATTACGTTAAAAATGTTCCGCCGCAAGTTAAAGCGGCGCGATTGCTTAAAAAGCCAGGCAACTCGGTCTCTTACGTCATCACCATTCGCGGACCTATTCCTAAAGAACTGCCGCATGATGATATTGATCACGAGCATTATATTGAGAAGCAGTTAAAACCGGTTGCGGATTCAATTTTAAATTTACTCGGTGATTCGTTTGATAAGATTGTCGGTTCAAAACAATTTGGAATGTTCGATTAATTATCAATCAGTTTAAATCTTACTCTTAAAACACCTTCATTATAGTCTGTCGAAATTATTTTGAATGTACTTATCTCGTTTGTGTTTTTTACATGCTCACCACTGCACGGGCAAGCATCGTAACTGCCAACTTTTATAATGCGGAGTGTGTCACCAGAATCTTCGGGTAGGCGCGATAAATTAAATTGCTTAGCCGCTTCCTCTTTTGAAATAAATTCTTCCGATACCGGCTGATTAGATTTTATTACCTCATTAACTCTTGACTCAATTTCAATCGTTTCATCTATGCTAAGCGGGCGATTGAAGTGATAATCGCATTTCGATTTTTTCTTTTCAATATGATTACTGAACGAGCGTCCTTTATCGAACATTCGAACCATTGTTTGATTCAGTATATGCTCAGCCGTATGCATTGCCGGATCATAATCTTTTGCCATCATTCTACCTTTTTTAGGCGCTAATATAAAAGATGAGAATGAATAAGGCAATGATTTTATGGTAGTAAAAACCCTAATCTGGACAAGCCCCCGAGGGCGCATAGGTGTCAACTTTAAGGATGTGAATATTAAAATTGTTCAATGTAAATATTGCCTATCCCGCGGGGCGGGATTTCACTTCGTTCAATAGAAACAAAAATAAAAGCGGAAATATTGCACTCCTAAAGGAGTGCTGTTTCCTCCGGGGTTTGTTTTTCTACAAATATTTCACTCCTCTGGAGTGAAGACAAACTGAAGATAACTCCTTTAGGAGTTAAATATTTGTAGAACTAAGCAACCCTAAAAATATCACTGAACTCCATTAGGAGTTCAATATTTATTTGTAGTATTACTAACGCTGTATTTCATTTACTAAAAATGAATTACAGCAATTCTAAATAATATTAAATTGACGCCTATGCGCGGGGCGGGAAAAGCAGAGCCAAATTATTTGAGATGAATGATTGAATGGTTGAATGAAAAACATTCATTCATTCATGCTTTTTAGTCTTTTAGTTTGCAAATATTCTGCCGTATATTACGAAAATTTAAGTGTTAAAACCTTAATCGAAAATTTACTGTGATGCTTGATTCGCTTCAGATTATTGGATAGTTTTTCACTATAGGTTTATTTCTTCATTCAATGATATTACTGTATGAAACTTCTATCTTTAACTCTACTATGCATGGCTGCTATTTTCAACAATTCATCCCCACAAACAAAAAGCTGGATACGCATAAATCAATTAGGGTATTTAAATAACTCAATAAAAAATGCGGTTCTTGTTAGCAAAGATGATTTATCAATAAACCAATTTGAACTTGTGGATGAAAACGGCAAAGGAGTTTTTAAAGGAAAAGACGTCAAATCGTTCGGCAGTTACGGTGCTTTTACTTCAACATTCAGATTAAATTTTACTTCGTTTACTAAGAACGGAATTTATAAAATTAAATCCGGAAATATTGAATCACCGGCTTTCAAAATTTCGCCTAATGTTTATGACGGAACGGCTGACTTCGTCCTTCAATATATGAGGCAGCAGAGGTGCGGATACAATCCCTTCTTAAAAGATTCTTGTCATATACACGACGGCTTTATCGTTGACCACCCGAAACTAACCGGTGAGCATATTGATGTAACCGGCGGCTGGCATGACGCTGCTGATTATCTTCAATATTTAACAACTTCCGCTACAGCAGCATATCAAATGATGTTCGCCTATAAAATGAATCCCGATGCATTTGGCGATGAATTTGATGCAGACGGCAACGAAGGGAAAAATGGTATTCCCGATATTCTTGACGAAGCTAAATGGGGACTTGATTGGTTGTATAAAATGAATCCCGAAAAAAATATTATGTTCAATCAAATTGCGGACGATAGAGACCACGCCGGTTTTCGCCTGCCAAATTACGATAGCGTAAATTATGGGCAGGGGCTTGAGCGTCCCGTATATTTTATTACAGGCAGCCGTCAAGGGATTTGCAATTATAAAAATAGAACCACCGGAGTATCTTCTTCTGCGGCAAAATTTGCTTCAGCATTTGCACTTGGCGCTGAGGTATTGAAAAAATATTATCCCGAATTTTCAATTATCATAAAAGAAAAAGCGTTTGATGCTTATGAATTTGCAAAAAGCGATCTTGGAGTATGTCAAACCGCTTCATGTAAATCGCCTTATTTTTATGAGGAAGATAATTTTGTTGACGACCTTGAACTCGCAGCAATTCAGTTATTCACACTGAGCGGAGAAAAAAAATATTTAGCCGAAGCTGTAGAATGGGGGAAAGTTGAACCAGTTACTCCCTGGATGGGCGCTGATACAATGCGTCATTATCAATGGTATCCGTTTTTAAATTTAGGACATGTGAATATTGTACAATCAAACCAGGAGCAAATCCTCATCAAAAAATATTTAAGAGAAGGTTTGAATAAAATTTACAATCGTGGGAAGGATAATCCTTTTAATATTGGTATTCCTTTTATCTGGTGCTCAAACAATCTTGTTTCTGCTGCATTAACACAAAGTCATATTTATAGAAGAATGACAGAGGATAGTATTTTTGCAGAAATGGAAGCAGCACTGCGCGACTGGCTTTTCGGCTGCAATCCATGGGGAACAAGTATGATTGTTGGCTTACCTGCCGACGGTGATTCTCCGGAGGATCCGCACTCATCTTTATGGATAAAAGAAAATTATTTAACAATCGGCGGGCTTGTTGATGGACCTATCTACTCAACTATCTGCGACTATCTTGAATATCTAAAAGTTATTAATGGCGATGAGTACAAAGAGTTTCAATCGAGAGAACATGTCTATCATGATGATTACGGCGACTATTCCACAAACGAACCGACAATGGATGGAACGGCAAGTTTAACTTATATTTTATCAGCGCTTCAAGTCGAAGGGAAGAGATTAAAAGAGATAAGAAATAAGAAATAATATGTTTAAGGAAGTAAAATTAAAACGACTACAGAAAAAACACGCATTGAATCGATAGATGTTTTTAGAGGGCTGACAATTTTAACAATGGTATTTGTTAATGATGTGGCATCCGTAAAAAATATTTCTGAATGGATGAAGCATTTTCCGTCTAATATTGATGGGATGACCTTTGTTGATATTGTGTTTCCCGCATTTCTTTTTATAGTCGGCATGGCTATTCCGTTTGCTTTTCAAAAACGAGCTGAAAAAGGGGAGAGTACAGTTTCAGTTTTAGGGCATCTTTTATTTCGCACTGCCGGGTTAATTTTCCTTGGCGTGATGATGGTAAACGTAAGCAGTATTAATGAAGAAGTTGCCGGAATTAGCATGTATATGTGGATGCTGCTGCTATATGTCAGCGTCATACTTGTGTGGAACAGCTATTCCGATGTTAAAAATAAATTTATTTCATTCGGCTTCCGCGCTATAGGCGTGGTTGGTCTCTTGTATTTAATGATAGTTTACAGAAGCGGAGACGGAAGTCAATGGCTGCAAACAAAATGGTGGGGGATACTTGGTTTAATAGGCTGGGCTTATTTATCATCGGCAAGCGCATATATTTTGTTGAAGAAAAACATAACTGCTTTAACCGCGCTGCTGTCAATCTTCATTTTTATATACATGGCAGAACGTTCCGGGCAGTATGTTTGGATGAATTATGTTGGCAATATTGTCTGGCTTGGAATGGCAATTTCTTCCCACGCTGCATTAACCACAGCAGGCATTATTCTTTCTTTAATAATTATAAAATACAAAGACGAATCAAACACAAAATTATTTTTTGTCATGTCTCTATTCGGCTTGTTTCTAATGATGGGCGGTTACTTACTTCGTCCGTATTACGGGATATCAAAAAATTTTGCAACTCCTTCCTGGGTATTTTACTGTGCAGGAATTTGTGTTACTGTTTTTATTTTTCTTTACTGGTTAATTGATGTTAAAAAAATTAAAAAGATTTTCAGTTTCATAAAGCCTGCGGGCTCTAATCCACTTCTCGCTTATATGCTGCCAAGTATTATCTATGCGATTATTGGCTTGACTAATTTTTCGATTTATGGAACAATGTTCGGTGATGGTTGGGTTGGAATTGTTCGCTCATTAGTGTTCTCTCTTTTTATTCTCGGTCTTACGGCATTATTTACGAAGATGAAAATTAGATTGCATCTTTAAAAGATGATTGCCTACACAAAACAAGTTTTGAATAAAACACTAATCATTTCGCGCTATTTTGCATTCGAAATTAGCATAAACTAAAAAGTTGCCTTCTATCCGCCGGTTAACGGATAAAAGGCAACCTCCTAATTCAAATTTAACATCAAGCGAGTTTAAAAATTCTTCGACTTCAATTCAAATTTACTAAAATCATTTTCAATTTTTATTGTGCCGGCGGATTTACTTGAGTAAATGTAAGTAACCGGTCTGTTACGGTAAGGAGTAAAGTAAAGACTCATTTTTGCACATGTAAACGTGCCTGCAGGAACCGAAACAATTTCCGTTTCGGAAAGCAATTTATAATAGACTGTGTCACCTTCCGGCAGCCCGGTATCACCGTGATTAATAAAAGAATACTCTTGATTCAATTTTATGTTGTTGTTGAAGATCATCATTTTGTGATTCCCAGTTGAATCAGAAACTGAAGCATATTCCGATTCAGTGCAGTACCAAAAAATATATTGAACAGTGGTACCCGTTTGATTCGAACTCGGATATGTTTGTTTCACTTTATAAACATTATTGCCAAAATTAGAAAGAACTTGATAGGTCATATCAGGATAAGTAGTGCCTTGATAAGAAGTAGAATAAGTCCATAAATTGCCAA
>Ga0210009_1002174_pt1 | contig 14954 bp, 18 predicted proteins | sample CryGeyCG2114_065_FD_185457 | JGI IMG/M metagenome (GOLD analysis project Ga0210009, IMG submission 185457) | Groundwater microbial communities from aquifer - Crystal Geyser CG12_big_fil_rev_8/21/14_0.65 (SPAdes) (version 2) | ecosystem: Environmental > Aquatic > Deep subsurface > Groundwater ... | reverse complement strand
ACTCAGAATGAAAAATATAAAAATAAAATTAAAATTACTCTTTTAGCCACTGGTTGTCAAGAAAAAGAGCATCAAAATGAAAAAGAAAGAGCTATTAAATGTACGTTGTGTAATAATAATTTTGTGGTTAGGAAAAATATATATGAATGAAGCAAAACAACAAATGAATCTAGAAGAAGAAGCGAAATAAAAAGTCGAAGAATTAATTGAGAAATAAAATTTATGGAAGATAATGGAATAGAAAAAAAAGAAATAAAAAAAACACCTTTCGAATATAAAGAAATTAGGCTTTCAGATATTACTTTAAATGAGGAAAATCCTAGGTTTGAGAAGGCTTTTTCTGATGTAGAAGCTATTCAAAAAATGATTCAGAACCAAGACGCTAAGTTGGTTAAGCTTGCAGAACACATAATTGACTACGGTTTTAATCCTCTCGACATTCCGGCACTGATTAAAAATAAAAAGACAAAGAATTTTCTCATGGGAAACGGTGTCAATTCTATTTTTAGTCAATTTTATCCAACGCATTTAAAGGAAAATTAAGGAAATAAATTAAAACATAAAAGGAAACGGTGTCAAGTCTATTTTTAGAGAAAACGGTGTCAACTCTATTTTTTATTCAATTTTAGCCCCTGGTAGTACACTTCGACAAGCTTAGTTACTACGGGGTAAAAATTTAGCCCGAAGTTGAAGAAAATATATGAAAGAAGCAACAATTTGTCTATTAATTAGAGCAAATCAAAAAGATAAAGAGATTCTTTTGGCTATGAAAAAAGAGGTTTTGGTGTGGGAAAGTGGAATGGAGTTGGTGGAAAGATTGACCTTGAAAAAGGAGATAAAAGCATAATTGACGCAGCTATTCGAGAAACAGAAGAAGAGATCGGGGTCCGGGTTAGGGAATTAGAAAAAGTTGCTCTTTTGAATTTTACTTTTCCATATAATAAGGACTGGGATCAAATTGTTCATGTGTTTCTCGCTCAGAATTGGGAAGGAGAGCCGGCGGAATCTGAAGAAATGGTTCCGAAATGGTTTAAAATCCACGAAATCCCTTATGATAAGATGTGGGATGATGACAGAATTTGGCTCCCCGAGGTTTTAGAGGGTAAAAAATTAAAAGCAGATTTTATTTTCCAAAAAGGCGAAATCCTTTTAAACCAAAATATTGAGATTATAGAAAAATTTGAATAATCAAAATTTAGCCCGAAGCTGTGAGTAAGAAAATGGGGTCAACTCTATTTTTAGTCAATTTTGGCCAGAACAAAAAGTCGAACCCCGCACCAGAGTAAACTCGGTACGGGGTAAACTCCGCGAGCCCCGTTAGAAAGTTACTTTTCAAACTGTTCAGATAATATTTTGTTTTGAAATGATTACGATGCGAGCTTTCTAACGGGGCGAGAGACCGATGCTGACCGACAAATAAAAAAAGCCCTGAATCGGGTTTACTTGATTCGGGGCTTTTGTTTTTTAGACCGCAGCAATTTTAATATAATATTCGGAAATAAAGTTGAGCGGTTTTTTGGCTAAATTAAAATTCTGGGAAAACGAGGAAAGAACTTCGGTCAAATTAGTTTCTTTGGCTGTTTCCTGTCTTGCAGCTAATCTGTAAAATTCCCGTCCCAATACTTCATAATCTCCCTCATTTCTTCTTAATTCACCGATAATGGGCGGCTTTTTCCCAAAAAAGAGATCATGATAGAGATAATCATAATCCTGCATTACATATTCGGGGAAGATTCCCAAAACAAACAAACAGATATCAGCAATTCTTTTGTAAATATCAAAACGATAATCTTCTGTCGTCTCTTTCCCCAGTTTAATCAGATTGTCAATATCAACATCACTTACGGTTTCTTTTTTGACGGCGACAAAAGAATCAAGAAGATGAACCAGGTAATAGAAAACTTCTTCATCTTCCAAAAATTCAAGCGTTTCTTTTATGTCAAAAACCGGAATCCTTTGCGAAATTGTTCTTTCAACGGTATGGGTTATTTTTCTCATTTCTTCAATTGTTCGCCTCAATAGAACCTCAAAGAAAAGCAGAGGAGAAATTTTCAGAATTTTCGGGGAGCTTTTAACCACTTGCTTAAATAATTTTTCATCGCTAATCAAACCCTTTCTAAAAACCGGATCTTCTCTAATGAATTGTTTTAAACGCTCCTTGTTTTTGGAATCCTGAGCTACCATTTTAACTACAAAACTCAAATCGTCATCAGCTAGTCTAAGATTGAGAACAGTTTTTTCCATCATTTTGATTTTCCTCCAATGAAATATAAAATTTTTAAACTGCAATTGATTACAATATTTTAAGATAAAATAATGTTTTTTGTCAAATCCAAAATAGCTTCGCTGCTGTAGAGCTTGATTTTTTATCTAATTCTGTTAAAAAACAAGTAAAGTACTTTAACAAAGGAGGGAAGTGATGCCTAAAGTTCGAATTATTGATGTGACTAACCGAGATGGCGCTCAGTCAGCCAGGATTAATCTTTCTAAATTGCAAAAGACGATGATTAACCGGTATCTGAATCAGATGGGTATCTATCAATCAGAATTTGGCTTTCCTACCACCTGGCACGAGGTCAATTACCTAAAAGCCAATTTGGAATTAGCCAGAATGAAAGTTCTCCACCCTATCATTCTCAGTGGTTGGATAAGAGCTGTTCCGGAAGATGTAGAGGTAGCTTTTTCCCGAGTTCCGGAAATCGAACATCTCAATATTTCTATTTCCACTTCCGAACAGATGATTCAAGGGAAATGGCAAGGAAAAAAACAGTTTAGAGGTGTTTTGAAGGATATGACTGAAGCCTTAGATTTAGCCCGCAAAAAGGGCATAAAAACCATTGGCGTCAACGCTGAGGATGCTTCCCGGACTGAATTGGTTCGTTTGGTTGAATTCGCCACCGCAGCCAAAGAGCACGGGGCTGATAGGTTTAGGTATTGCGACACTGTTGGCTGCGATAATCCCACAAGAATTGCGGAAAAGATAAAAGTGATAGCTCACATGGTTCAGATTCCGATCGAACTCCATTGCCATAATGATCTGGGGATGGCAGTAGCCAATACGGTGGCAGGTACGATAGCCGCAATAGAAGCCAAAGTTGATGCCTATCCCAATACTACAATTTTAGGAATTGGTGAGCGGGCGGGAAATTGTGATTTGTTTTCTCTTCTTCTAAGTTTCAAATATTCGAGCGATTTATGGTCTTTGATAAATGAAAAAATAGATCTTTCTTTAGCTTGGAAGTTGGGAAATTATGTTGCCCGGGCTACCGGAACTGAAATACCTTCCCATCAACCAGGGATAGGTCAGAAGGCTTTTGAGCATGCTTCTGGCATCCATGCCGATGCCATAATCAAGGAGATGCAAGATCCAAGGTGGAAAACCTATGAGCTATACGGTTTTGAAGAATTGGGTAGAGGAGAGCCTGAGTTTGTAGAAACCGGCCGAGAAATTTTAATGGGTGATTTTATGGGGACAAAAGGCTTTCGACATATTTGTGAAAAATATGGTATCGAGTTGCCAAAGGACGATAAGGAAGTGGCAAAAGTTTGGGAGTTAGCCAGATTTGCTAATGTTCACAATCATGCAATTCTGACTGCCGATGAGCTAAGATTTATCGTTGCCTATCCCGATATTGTCTGGGAGATAATCAACGTAACTCGACCTCCAGAACTTTAAGCTATTTACAAGGGCGACTCAAAAATCTTATTGGGTCGCCTTCTTTATTTAAATTATGTTAAAATTAAAGAATGACGCAGGAAAAATTTGAAAAATTAGTTAATGAAGGAATAAAGGCAATTCCTAAAAGATTTTTGGAAAAGTTAGATAATGTTGATATTTGTATTGAAGAGGAGCCTACGCCTTATCAATTGAGAAAATTAAGGGTCCGAGGAAGTTTAATTATTTTTGGATTATATGAAGGAGTTCCCCAAACTAAAAGGGGGAATTATGGTCAGGTTTTGCCGGATAAAATCACCATTTTCCAAAAGCCTATTGAAGAATTTGCCCATTCTGAAGAGGAAATTAAGGAAATCGTCAAAAATACTGTCTGGCACGAAATCGCCCATCATTTTGGAATGGATGAAAAAAGGGTGAGAGCGGCAGAAAAAGCCCGTAGATTAAAATAGAAACTTATGAAATAATAACCAAGTGCATATAGTGGAAAATATATGAAATCTATGTTAAAATGATATTAGTTCATTTATTTCAATAAGGGGGTAGAAAAGTTGAGAAGAAAGTCTATAAAAAATCTAAAGCTCAAAAATAGGAGCGAATTAAAGAGAATTGATTACACTATCTATCAAATAGCATTAGAAAGAGGGGAGTCCAGTGCCAAAAAAGTCTTTCAGGTTCTGGAAATCTGGAAAAATTGGCAATGGATCTTGAGCTACGGCGAAAATCCTAAATGGGGATACGATGATTATATTCTGCACCGAGATGGTTGGTTTATGACCTTAGATGGAGAGATGGTTGATTTTCAAATAAAAAGTTCTCTTCGAGCTGCCCGAAAACATTTGAAAGAATATCCTGTCAGGGTAATAGTTGTTGGGTCAGAGATAATCATAAATGAGTTAGATAAAAAAATGCGGCAAATTTTCAAAGATAAACTTCCAGAGGAGGTAAAATGAATCTGATTCCGTCTGCCTCGGCTTTGATAATCCATAATAGAAAAGTTTTGTTTATTCAAAGAGCCCAAGAATTAGGTAAGGGTAAATGGGCTTTCCCAGGGGGAAGCGTTAAAGGGGACGATAAAACCCTCGCACAAACTGCGAAGAGAGAAATAAAAGAAGAGGTCGGACTGGATATAGAAATTAAAAGATTATTAGGGGTTTATTTGACTCGGGAATATTATCCAAATTATGAGATAAGTTGTTTTGTCTCAGAAAGCAAAGAAGATAAAGTAACTCCAAGTTCTGAAGTCATGGATTGGAAATGGTTAGATCCAATCGAGGGATTGAAATTAGATTTAACCTTAACTGCCCGCCAGGCCTTGGAGGATTTTACAAGGGTGACCCACTAATTCGGTGTCACCCTTTTTCTTGACATTTTTATTTAATGTGGTATGATGTAAAAATCTTAATAGAAAAGAAAGTAAGAAATTTAAAAGAAGGGGGTGTACTTTGAAAAATAAATTTATCGGATAGATTAGATAGAAATAAAAAGAATAGAAGGAGGTGATTGATGACTGCAGTCTGGATAATTTTGTTGATATTAGGTTTAGTTGGCATAGGAATAACTATTCACTATGGAAAGAAATTTCGCGATGAAAGGAAAAAGGGTGTAGCATTAGCATTTCTACTCTCTCTTATAATCACTATCGGAGTCTGGGCAGGATTTCTCTGGATTTTCAGGCCGGCTTTTCACTGGCTGTGGTTCAATGTCTTTTATATGAATCCAACATTCTGGATTTTTACCGGTGTGATAGCTGGAGTTACAGCATTAATTTACTGGCTGAGGAGAAATATCCGCAAACCAAGAAGAGTAAAAACTTACTGGAAAGAATACACCACTACCGAGAGAATGACCGGTAGATACCTAAAAGTCGGTATTGGAACATGGGTTGGTTGGATAATAGCATTTTCGGTTCTGATGGGACCATTTACTGCCACTGGACCAATTAACCTGGTTAAAATTTATAATGAGATAAAACCAGCAACAACTATTATCGAAACTCTTCCCGAAACAAGCGAGATTAGATATTTACCCATGGAAGTAGCCGAGGCTATAAGCAGGATGCAAATTGGCACATCTACTCGAACCGTTGGTGATTTTAATCCGGTCCTGGATAAAGAAGGAAGGATGGTTTGGAGTACGCCATTAGTTCCTTCGGGAGGAATAAGAAAGCTTACCAGACAAATGGAAGGAATGGCTCTGCTGAAAAGTGATGGAACAATTGAGTCTTCCGATGCGTTTTTCAAATATGGCGAGGGAATGGCCATTTTGGATAACGTAATTTGGAAACTAAGAGAACACAAATATTTTGTAGATTACTGCGAGACCTTTTGTTGGTTTGATGGGAATACTCCAATCATTGTGGCTCCTTATCTGGAATACGAATATAAGTTTCCCGTAAGAGTTCCTCGTTGGGGTGGTGTGTGCATAGTCTACCCAAATGGAACTATCAAGGATTTTACTCCCAAAGAAGCTAGGGATTTACCTTTTCTTCAGGGGCAAAGACTTTTACCAGAGAAGTTAGCTAAATTATTTGTAGAGTCCTGGGCTTATCAATATGGCATTGTGAATAAGTGGTGGCTTCATGAGGACCAAATCATGATTCCAAAAGTTGCCGATTCAAAAAACCAAATGCCTTATCTTATGCCAATTGGTAGGGAAAATGAACCTAAGTGGGTAACCACCACTGAGCCTTTTGGCGAGGCATTTGGACTATCAAAGATATTCTTTGTTGACGCCCGAGAAGAAAAAATGGAAATCTACGAACCAGTAAAATATGATAGAGAAAAACAAAAATATGAAATCAGGCAAACTTTAATTGGGCCTAATAAAGCTTGGGAGTATGGAAAAGGAGCTCCAGGGATTGCCGAGTATAAATGGATTGAGACAGTGACTGAAAAAGAGGGGGTAAAGGAGAGCGCCGGCACTTGGAGATTATTAGAGCCACGTCCTACTTTTTTAGAAGGAAGGATGAATTGGATGTTAACGGTGGCTTCTTCCGAATGTACTGTTATTCAGCATACTGTATTAGTTGATGCCGAGGCAGCCAGAGCCAAAGAGAACAGGTTTGTTTTTAATACCGAAGCGGAGTTAAGAAAATATCTAAAAACAGGAATATTAGAGACTGCTCCAAAAGAAATCACTCCGCTAAAAGGAATTTCCCCGGAGGCAATTTCCCAGTTAGAAAAGCTAAATCAGATGTATCAAGAGTTCCAGCAAAAATGGCAGGGAGAGTGGCAAAAATTAATTAAGTTGCTTGAAGAAGAGAAATAAAAATTTTAGCTCTTAATTAGACAAATTAAGAGGCTGCTTATCCGCGGCCTCTTTTTATTTTTTTTAATTTAAAAGTATTTCAGCCTGCCCTCCGTACATATTCACCGGTTTCGGTGTTTACTTCGATTATATCTCCCTCTTTAACAAACAGGGGAACATTTATTTTAGCTCCGGTTTCTAAGATTACAGTTTTTGTTCCTCCCTGGGCTCGATCTCCCTTAACTCCGGGTGGAGAGTCTTGAACTTTTAACTGAACCTTAATGGGAAAAGAAACATTAATGGTTTTGCCTTTAAAAACTATTCTTTCTACTTCTTGATTTGGTTTGAGGAATTTTGAACTTTCGCCAATTTGAGTTTCTGGTAGCTCAAAACGTCTTGCTGGGTTTTCCAGTTCGCAGAAAATAAACCTGTCGCGGTGGTTATAAAGAAATTTTATTTTTTTCTTTTCAATTTCCGCTTCTTCGAAAATGTCTCCCTGGTGAAAATTTTTCTCCAAAACTTTTCCGGTAATCAAGTTTTTAATTTTAGTTTGGGCAACAACAACATCCTGGGCCTTGCCCATTTGCTTGAATTCAAGGACTTCGTAAGGTTGTCCTTCCAAGATAAATTTTGTTCCCTTGCGAAGATCAAAATAAGAAAGCATAAACTTAGAAAATAAAAAATTGATGTTATTTTAGTATTGTTCCGATAAAGTCCGGATGACCCCTTAGAAATTCTTCCGAATTCATTGGTTTTTTTCCATCCAGCTGTAATTTCTTAATGACTAAAAAATCTTTTCCGCATTGAATTCCCGGCTCATTTTGAGGGACAACTAAAACTTTTCCGATTGGATAAACTTTTTCATCGTGCGACTTAAAAACATCTGCCTTTAAAATTTTAACTCTTAATAAATTCTCCCTGATTATTTGCCAAAAAGTCCAGCTTCCCGGCCATGGGGAATAAGCCCTTATCTGTTTTTCGATTTCATCTGCCGATTTTCTCCAATCTACTTTTCCATCTTTTTTGGTTAAAATTTTGGTATAACTTGCCGCTGATTCATCCTGCGCCTTTGGCTTAATTGCTCCTTTAATCCATTTCGGAATCGTCTCCAAAAGGAGATTAGCTCCTATTTTGGCCAATTCTTTTTGAAGTTCGGGATAGGTTATTTCTTTATTAGAAATTAGAAATTTGGAATTAGAAATTATTTTACCGTGGTCCATCTTCTTATCCATTAAAATTATGGTCACCCCAGTTTCTTTATCTTTATTTAAGATGGCATATTGAATAGGCGAAGCCCCACGGTACTTGGGAAGCAGGGAAGGATGGACATTTAAACAGCCGTATTTGGGGATTTCCAAAATCTCTTTTGGCAAAATCTGACCATACGCTGCTACTATGATTAAATCAGGTTTGGAATTTGTAATTTGGGATTTGGAATTTACCAAAATTTCAGGTTGCGAAACAGGAATGTTGTATTTTTGGGCCACAATTTTTACCGGCGGGGGAGTAATGATTTTTTTTCTCCCAACCGGTTTATCGGGAGCCGTTACTACCAAAACCGGCCTAAACGGCTCGTTGGGCCATCGGCCCGAATAGGGCTTAAAATTCGCTTCGCAAAGTTTCTCCAAAATAATTGCTCCGAATTCCGGAGTTCCTATAAAGACTATTTTAGGAGATGAAGGATGGAGGTTGGGGCTTGTTTTTTTCATAATTATTTTACAATTCTCCATTCAATTTCTTCTTTTTTTCCGGCAAATTCCAGCCATCTTCCCTCGGGGTCAATTACATACCATTTTCTTTTGGTTCGAGACCAAACCATTGGATTCCCCTGAAAATAGGGTTTTTTAACGATTTCTTTAGGTTTTAATCTATCTAATTCCAGCCATTTTTTAAATACAGTCTCTATTGCATAATCTAAATTTCTGGAGTTTGCCCATTCAGCCACCCGACCAATGGCTTCCTTGGCTTTCTCAACCGGACCGGCTAGTTCTAAAAGTTGCTTTGCCGGTTTTGTAAATCTTGAGTAAATTATTTTTCTTTTTTTTGCGCTTTTTTTTAGCTCCTGTAGGTTTAACCCTTTGGTTTTAAAATAATGGGTAATAATTTGGCGAATAGCTGTTTCCTCTTTTAATTTTTGGTGATATTCAATCTTCCCCCTCTTTAAATATTCTTCAATTTTTTTAGCAATGCTTTCTCCTACACTTGGAATTTCTTTGAGCCCCAAAAGCCCCGCTTTTTTATAAATAGAAGAAACATCTATTTCAAGACCTTCCAAGGCTTTGGCTGCTTTGCGATAAGCCGCGGGCTTGAAAGCCACCCCTTTTATCTCTAAAAGTTCTGCTATTTCATAAAATATTTTAGCAATCTTTTGGTTGTTCTTTTGGTTGTTCTTTTGGTTGTTCATTTTTTTATCAATTGATAATAAAACGAGAACGGCTCTCTTTCTATCAGTTCAAGAACATTTCTCGAACTATTCATATTTCTCTACTGTAAATTTGTAAATAACAATCTTCTCAGCGATTGGATTAATTCCTCCCTTCTGGCAGGCAATTGAAATTTGTTGTTCAACAGTATCAACGCCTTCTAAATCCGGCAGCAAAAGCCCAGATTTGTGGGGCATATGACCATTAAAAACAACATCGGTGCCACGGGGAGAGACAATTGGTATCGTTTTTACAATTATACCATATTTTTTTGGATCTAACTCTTTGATGCTTTTAATTAATTCGGGTTCATTTAAAATATAAACGGTGTAAGAAAGTTGAGGAAGCTCTTCTTTCCGGATCGGTCCAAATCTATAATCTTCAGTAGCAGCGGCAATGGCATTATGGATAACCTCTTTGGCAATATTTTCTTTTGTCGGTAAATAAGTACCAATACAACCCCGAAGTTGGCCATTCTTTTCAATAGTAACAAAAGTTCCGGATTTCCTATCTAAAAATTCTCCCCTTAATTCCGAGAGGAGAGGAATAATTTTTTCCTCAACTACATAGGTTTCTACCGCTTTTTTAGCTAAATTTACTAAATTCATAATTCAAGATTATATGTTTATACATTAAGCGAATCAAGGTTCTGCCGAGCGAAGCGAGGCAGGTTCTTAATTCAAGATTATATGTCTATACCTTAGCGAATCAAGAATCTGCGAGCGAAGCGAGCAGATTCTTAAATGCGGAGCATTCAAGGTTCTGCCGAGCGTTAGCGAGGCAGGTTCTTAATTCAAGATTATATGTCTATACCTTAGCGAATCAAGAATCTGCGAGCGAAGCGAGCAGATTCTTATATAAAAACGGTTGAAATTATAATTTAAAATTTGCGACTAAATAGCCAACGCCAAATGGGCCCTCGTAAGATAAAATTTCTGGTTGCCAGTCGATTCCCGAGGCTTCTAATATCCCTAAAAGGAAACAAAAAGAGCGCAGGCCGCACTCGCCAGCCTCGGGAAACATTTCATCTAACTTCAAAATATTTTCAACATCTTTTTTCTTTAAGAGTTTTATCAACTCTTTATCAAATTTTGGACCATCGGGATGAAAACCGTAGGGTCCTTCTTCTTTTAAACAATGAGATAGGTCGCCAGAGGCAATTAAAGCATATTTCTTATCTTTATCCAACTTTTGGTAAATCTTTTTTCCTTCTTCAAAATAAAATTTAGGTGTTTCCAATTCCATTAAATACGTCTTAATCTCTTTCTTGAAATCTTTAGCCAAAAAAAATAAAGGAACATTAAAACCCCAATCAGGATGAGGCGAGGAAATTATTATTGAATCCGGATTGGCTTCTTTTAAAATCTTGCCTAAATTTTCTAGAGCTTCGATAGTATTTTTAACCCGAGTTCTATCCTCTTTAGAACCCACCGAGGGTAAAATTATAGGTGGGTGAGGAGAGATTGAGGCAAAAATTAAGCTTGGGCATGTTGACATATTAATGGTTAATTCTATAATTAATAAAGATAAATAGCAACTTAAAAATTGGTTTTGGAGGAAGAAATGATTCGCTTAACTAATAAAAATATTATTGATGGGCTAAAGATGACTTTGATTCTTAGAGAGTGTCCTCAAATTTCGGTTTGTCTTTGGGAAGAAATCGATGAAGAATTAGAAAGATTATTGGAAGAAATTAATACCGGTTGTTCAATCCAGATGGTTTTCAAAAATTTAGGAAGAAAAGAGGAGTATCGGGGAGAATGTCCTATTTTTAAATTGAGAAGAGAAATACAAGAAATTTCTCCTGCTTTTCTGAAGACCTGGCGAGATTTTACTCAACGCAGTTCAAGATTCCCGATGCAAGATAGTTTTTTGTGGCTTTCTTTGGAAGGAATAACTACCATTTATTCTGCCAATAAGAATCGGGTTCCATTCATTTCAGAGGGTTTAATTAAAGATGTAATCCGAGAGGCAAAAAGAAATCCCAAAGTTTTTTATCCTGATTTGGGAAAAGAGCTAATCGAACTTCATCCTCGTTGGTTTAAAGAATTCTCTAATAGGGCAAGAGCATATAGAATTGCCGGATACGCCTGGGGACATGTTCTTCTAATTTTAAAAATATTTTTAGAAGGGATGAAACCAGTTGAACCAGCCAATGAAGAACTTTTAAACCAAATTGATGCCTATCTTAGATCTCAAAGAAAAAAGGCGCGGTAAATCCACGTCTTTTTAATTTACCCAGTAGAGCAACTTCGACTCGCTTCGCGAATAAGATTTTCTGAAAGAAAATTCTGGCGAAGTTGTCATACTGGGTTTAAAATTAAATTCAAATCCTCTCCGCATCTTGAGCATTTGCCGGTCTTATCGTGGCGATGGATAATGTAATTTGTTCGGTCAATAGATAAAGCCCCGCATTTTGGACAGAAAGTATCCTCAGATGGTAAACCGGGGATGTTACCAGTGTAGACATATTTCAGGCCAATTTCTTTTCCAATTTTATAGCCCACCTCTAAAGTTTCCACTGGAGTATCGGGGATATGTTGCAACTTCCAAGAAATTGCACCGGAAAATTGGGAAATATGCCAAGGGGTCTCGGATCCGAGCTCTTCATAAATAAATTTGGCAATACCCCTAAACATTTTTTCTGAATCGCTTCGGCCGGGAATAGCCAAAGTTGTTATTTCAACCCAGACCCCAGATTTTTTCATTAATTTCGCAGTTTTTAAAACTGGTTGAAGTTGAGCTCCGCAATTTTCCCCATAAAATTCTTCAGTAAATCCCTTGATGTCAATGTTATTGGCGTCAAGATGGGGGATTACTAATTTCGCTGATTCCGGGCTCATAAAACCATTAGAAACAAAGTTATTTTTCAGTCCTGCTTTTTTAGCTAATTTCATAGTATCTATGGCGTATTCTAAAAAAATCGTGGGTTCCGTGTAAGTATAAGAAATACTTGGTAAATTATTTTTAATTGCTAAATCAACAATTTTTTTTGGTGGCAAATCTTCTCCTGGAATTTCCTTTGCCCATTTGAAACCTTGTGAAATATCACTATTTTGGCAATTCAAGCATCTAAAATTACAGCCAACTGTGGCAATTGACAGAGAATGGCTTCCTGGCAAAAAATGGAAAAATGGCTTTTTCTCAATCGGGTCAATATTTACAGCAACAGCCTTCCCGTAATTTAAGGCATATAATTTTCCATTAATGTTTTCCCTTACACCGCAAATTCCGCGTTTTCCCGGCGAAATAACACAATAATGGGCGCAATTTCGACACCGTACTCCCTTCCCTTTTAATTTTTTATAAAGATAAGCTTCCTTCATATTTATTTTATTTTAAGATAATTTTCTCTAAAATAAAAGGTGCTGAAATAAACCAGCACCGTTTCCTTTAAACTTTAGTAAATTATACACCCATTAGCCAATTTTCCGCACCCCTCGGAAGACCGTAATGTTTAACAGGAATGAATTTCCCGGTTTTTGGATCCGTTACTTCAATAGTCATATCTCTAAAAAATATCAAATCTTTTGGAAGTATAAAGCCTTTTTCTTTTTTCGCATCTTCTGCCAGAGCCTGCTGGAACATTTCCATACCTTTCTTTAATCGTTCTTTTTGTTCTTCATTAAGTTCTACTGGTTTCCATTCCATCTTTTCTGGTAAATCTTTCATTATTTCCATTTTTCACCTCCTTATGAAATTGTTTAATAGCTAATTTTAATTTATATTACTTTAAAATTTTTGTAAAGCCTTAAAAATTATGTTAAAATATTTTTAATGCAACACCGAATTTTCATTGCCATAAATTTGCCCGAAGATATAAAAAAGACACTCGTAGATTATCAATTGAAGTGGCCGGAGTTGCCGGTGAGGTGGACAAAAAAAGATAATCTCCACATTACTTTAGTTTTTATTGGTTATGCCTCAGATGAAGATATTGGGAGGGTTTGTAAAGCCGCAGAAGAAACCGTCTCTCGACATCAACCTTTTTTAATAAATTTGAATAGAATTTGTTACGGACCGCCAAAAAAGATACCCTATTCAGAAACGAAGTCTCTGACGGGCCGTCGTGATGAAATCGCGAATAGGCCTCCTCGAATGGTTTGGGTCAAAGGAGAAACGCCAAAGGAGCTTAGCTCCTTAAGGGAAGATTTGGAGAAATCTTTAAGTGATTCTGGAATTCGTTTTGAATCAGAAGACAGAGGCTTTACTTCTCATATTACTTTGGGCAGAGTCAGAACCTGGGAATGGAGGCAGATTGAACCCGAGGAAAGACCGGAGGTTGAAGAGGAAATTTCTTTAAGCTTTCCGGTAAACTCCATCGAAGTTATGGAGAGCCAATTAAAGAGAGGCGGAGCGGAGTACACAATACTAGAAAGCATAAAGTTAGAGAAATAATACGCTCGGCAAGCTAATTTTGGGGATACGCTCACTTTTATTCGTAATTCGTAGGGTTATGAAAGTGCATTTTATTGGTATTGGCGGTATTGGTGTTTCGGCTTTAGCTCAATATTATTTGGAAAAGGGCCATCAAGTCAGCGGCTCTGATTTAAACTCTTCAGAAATCACCGAATTTTTAAGAGTCAAGGGTGCCAGAATTTATATCGGCCCCCAATTAGCGAGAACTGTTCTCGCTAATATTGATTTGGTGATTTATAGTCCGGCAGTTCAAAAAAATAATCCGGAATTGATGGCGGCAAAGAAATTAGGGATTAAATGCCAGAGTTATCCGAAGGCTCTCGGAGAGTTAACTAAAAAATATTTTACAATTGCGGTTTCGGGCACTCACGGAAAAAGCACCACTACAGCAATGATTGCTTTGATATTAATTAGAGCCGGGCTAGACCCAACCGTAATTGTTGGCACAAAACTTAAAGAATTCAAAAACTCAAACTGTAGGGTTGGGAAAAGCAACTATCTAGTTATCGAGGCAGATGAACATTTTGCTTCTTTTTTAAATTATTGGCCAAAAATTATTGTTTTAACAAATATTGAAGCTGACCATCTTGATTATTACAAAAACTTGCAAAATCTTTTAAAAACTTTTAAAGAATACATTTCTCATTCATCCAAAGATGGGGTACTAATATTTAATAAAAATGATAAAAATATCCTAGAAATAACCAAAAATTACATAGGTGACACCTATGGATTTTCTGGAAAGCAGAAAGAGACCAAAAAGCTAAAAAAGATTTTAAAAATTCCTGGGGAGCACAATGTTTATAATGCTTTGGCGGCTCTGACCTTAGCTCGAGTTTTGAAAATTCCGGACAAAGTTACTTATAAGACTTTGTCAGAATACAAAGGCGCCTGGCGTCGTTTCGAAATTAAAAAACTTCGTAGTATTACGGTTGTGAGTGATTACGGTCATCACCCCACCGAAATTAGAGCGACAGTGAAAGCGGCACGGGAGAAATGGCCGAAGAGAAAAATTTGGCTTGTTTTTCAACCCCATCAGTATCAAAGGACATTTTATTTGTTTAAAGATTTTGTAAGGGTTTTTAAAAAGGCTTTGGCCAAGCACTGGGTCAATAAATGTATTATTACCGATATTTATGACGTAGCCGGGAGAGAAAAAAAGGAGATAAGAAAAAAAGTAAATTCAGAAA
>Ga0210009_1002167_pt1 | contig 14991 bp, 6 predicted proteins | sample CryGeyCG2114_065_FD_185457 | JGI IMG/M metagenome (GOLD analysis project Ga0210009, IMG submission 185457) | Groundwater microbial communities from aquifer - Crystal Geyser CG12_big_fil_rev_8/21/14_0.65 (SPAdes) (version 2) | ecosystem: Environmental > Aquatic > Deep subsurface > Groundwater ... | reverse complement strand
GACAGGTACTTACTTGATGTAAGCCATCTTCACGGTTTTGGTGAATGACCCTGCCCGCATCTGATAGATGTAGATACCCGTTGGTACAGGCTGACCCATTTCGTTCAGGCCGTTCCATTGCACCTGGTAATAACCAGCATCTTGCCGCTCACTAACCAGTGTATTCACGACCTGTCCCAACATATTGTAGATAACCATACTCACCTGAGCCGCTTCCGGCATCTGGTATTTGATAGTCGTCGTCGGGTTGAACGGGTTCGGGTAGTTCTGCGCCAGGGCGAAGGATTTCGGTAACGGTAGGCCTACTTCGACCTTGCCCAGAGCGATGGTATTTTCAATCGCCCGTGCGCCGGAAGCGCCAATCACGACATCCTTCAGCTCCATTTCCACAACGCCGGTTTCCTCGGATTTGACACGAACCGGCAGGTTAACCAACACACCATTGGTGGTGTGGAATTGGCCGCCCATAGGGTTCAGCATCATAAATCGAAGTTCGCCGGATTCAACAGCCGTGAACACTTGCACCGGTATTTTGCTATCAGCGATAACGGGTGTTCCGATTTCGATGCGATTTGCATCGAAGGTCAGTGTCGCCTGGAATCCTGACAGATTTCCGTCCCAATTCAGGTTCAGGGGAATTTCCTGCCAGAGTTCGGTGTTGTTGTTCAACTTCACATCCGGAACTTTGACTTCCACCGGACTGGTTGGGAGTGCGCTTGGTTTGGCGAGCGTGGGTGAATCAAGGATCATTTCCACCAGCATGACGGCATCAAGTACATTGTTCGAACCGTCGCCATTCACATCCATGACCAGCATTTCTTCAGGTGTTGGCGGATTGCCATCGTGAATGATAACCTGAATCATCCGGGTCAAGTCGTCAATGTGGAGTTCACCATCACCGTTGAGGTCACCCATAATAGCGGTTACGAGTCCCTGAATTTCCACATTGTCAATGGCCCAGCCACCAGCCCAGCCGCCTGCATCATCGTGATGGAAAGCGAGGAAGACCTGATCCTGGCCAGCAAGTGCGGACATATTTACCGTGTAAGAAACCCAACCATCAACAGCCGGTACGGTATACAGCGGCTGCCAGGCACCCGTTTCACCAATGCGGTATTCAATAGTTGCGATGGAGCCCCAAGCGGCATCAAAGTAGGTATCAAACACGAGGTTGACCGGACCCGATGACAGGGACAGGTCAAACGGCATGGTTACCAGCGCGTTGTTACCATCGAAGCCCGAGCCAGGCGCATCATCATTGATGTAGGCAATCAGGGTTCCGTTATCTGCAGGTCCCCAGAAAGCACTGGTCGCATCATCAGCCGTACCAACAAACCATGGCACCTCCGCCGGGTTCGTTTGGGTCCATCCGTCCGGGAACACGCCATTATCAAATGTGAAAACCGTTGGCGCGGGTCCAACCCAGACATTGGCTGCCGCCGGATCACTGAGATTCGGTACTTCGTCATAAGCCTTCAAGGTGTAGACATGGGGGCCATCATTGACACCGAGATCCATGAAGGACCATTCCAATTCTGGGACATCGGCGAGGAAGGTACCATCACGGTAGACTTTGATACCCACCAGGTCATTACAGTCTGAGTCGTCTGCATTGACGGAAGGATCGGTCCATTCCAAGGCCACATTGTGTCCCATCACTGTCGCCATAAATCCGGTAGGCATACCGGGAGCCATGTTGGCCCGGGCGATGACCTCGTTCGAGGGGATGGATTCTACACTATTGTCATACACAGCCGTAACGGTGTAGAGGTAATCGATGTTTTCAGCAACGGCATCGTCGAATTCCATATCTTCTGTCACATTCCCAACCAAATCACCATCGCGATAGATATTAAAGCTGGCGATTTCCCGGGTTGTTGTACTGTTTGAGGTATGGACAGTGGGCTGATTGATCGTCTCAACCGGTTGTGCCAATTCAGAGTACTGCAATTCAAGGTATTGCTCTTTGGTCGCCCGATGGTCACCGACGCGATAGTTCACAGTCAAGGCAGAATTATCCGTTCCGAACGCCCGCATAAAGAAGTTCTGCGGGAAACCAGCCGGACCAATATCCAACCATGAATTACCAGCGGAAATGTCAGCATTGCCCCACTGTGTCCCCGGTACATGGACATAGGGTTCACCTACACCATCATCCATCGCTAAAGCAGTGAACTGGCTGGGTGTATTCACACCGACAAAGAAACCGTTCGGTGCATCAATGGGCTCCGGCAGTTCCAATTCATTCCATGAGTCATCGGTATTGGTGATGGCGTCAGAGGTGAACAAAATTTGGTCAACATCCGGTACACCAAATGCATCCAGACCCATGATATAAATGTAAATCGTGGTATGTGGACCACCTTCTGAGGTGAGATACCAGGTAACGCGATTCAATGTGGCATTGATCGGCCATGATGAGCCCATCACCACATTTGGACCAGGTCCGTTGAAACCCAATTGACCCGTTACAACGCCATCGTCATAGCGGAATTCAGTTTCCACGCCACCAGAACCCGGAGCGTTCCAGTTCAGCTCGATATACGTATCGTAATCGCCATTAGCACGGAGGTTCAGCGGTGGCGCTTCACCAACGACCAATGTCAGGATGCTGGACCGTTCAGATTCCAGGTTACCGGTATCGAATGCCTTCACATAGTAGCTGTAGGTATTGCTAACGGCTGGAGATTCCGTATAACTGGATGTTGTTACGGTAGCGATCAATGCATCGTTCCGATACACATGATAGGACGCCAGATCGTAATCCATGACATCATCCCAATCCAGTGTAACGAGATGATCGGCGCCCGCCTCACCCACCAGACCGCTCGGTGTCGTCGGTGCATGATTGACGGGTGTAGCGCAAGCTTCTTCACTGGTTGCGGAAGCGGTCGTGTAAACCGCAGAAACGGTGTAGCAATATTCCACACCATTCGGGATATATCCATCCATATAGGATAATTGATCAGTAGGCAGGGTATCGGAAACGGCAACACCGTCACGGTACACCACAAATCCCTCAAAGGAGCGCAGACTGTTATTGGTAGTCGGATTAATTCTCGGCGGGAATGTCATTTCAACATTTTCCGTTGCCATTCCCAGCGTGGCCATCTTGGTCAATTCCATGCTGCGAATTTCATCACGGCTCACAATGAGATCGCGGGCAACAGTAGCCTCGGAGACGGTCAATTCAAAATTGCCCGTTTGTCCGCCGAAACCGTCAACCACGATGAGATAAGTACCTTCCGGCAAACTAACACCATTCAGTGAAGATGTCAGGAAGGAGCCATTGGCGGTACATTGCCCACCATCATCATTATAGAAACCAGTGGAGGTGGCACAATCCACGTTGAATATCTCCAACTTTGTGTCGTAATCGGTACCAGCTCCACAAGTGGTGACATTGATGATTTCGCCTTCAAAGATATAGATCGAGAAGGCCATATCTTCGCCCTGGCTACCCGAGACGGTGAAATCATCGCCCATACCGGCATTCGTTCCGGTATAGTTGAAGGGTAGTCCCATAATCACTTCATCAGCACAAGCCACCGGTTCAGGACCGGACATGCCTGGTTCGTGCCATGTCAGGGCAACCTGCCCATCCATGCCGCCCTCGGCTGTGAGGTGAGTCGGTGGGAGTGTACCGACGGGGATACGAACAGCATCGCTGGGACCGGATTCCATGCCCTGGGTATCAACCGCAGTCACATAGTATGCATAGACACCCGAAGAATCGACTGTCTCGGCAAAATCGGAGCCTATGACATTGTCACCCACCAGCACGTCTTCGCGATAGACCCGGTAGAAACCCAGGTCATAGTCCATATTGTCGTCCCAATCAAGGGTAACATTCAAGAATTCATCACCGGCACCCATAAGAGCCATCGGCATCATCGGAGGATGATTCATTGGTGTCGCACTGGCTTCAGGTGAAACGGACTGCTCCGTTTGGTAATCAGCGGTAACGACATAGTAATAGGTTGTCCCGTTCAAAACCGGGAAATCCGTATAGTTGAAGGTTAATGTATCCACTGACGCCAGCAAATTCTCGGCAGCAACCGGTACGGAAGCTGTCAGCGAGCGGTAGATACTGTAGCCGCCAACGAATTCGCGTGTGTCAACCATGGCATTACGCGATCCAGCGCTATAAACAAACCCGTTGATGAGGGCACGTTCGTAGTCACCGCGTGTCGCATACGGCAAACTAGCTGTACGTAAGCCGGTTCTTAAGGCCAATGTACCGCCTGGTACACTGGTCAAACCATCAATGGCGATATCATCAACTTTCAAAACGAACATATCTAAAGAGGTGCACTGAATGGCAACCCAGATGGTTTCACCGGCATAAGCCGATAAATCAACATTAAACTCCTCATAGGCATCGGGACCGACACCAGCCGGGAATTCATGACTCAGAACGGCAGCATCGGTGAAATCGGAGGGAGAACCACCGGTGGTACTCACCAGAACATTGAAACTCTCTTCGGAATATGCTGGATCCTGTGGCGAAGCCCAGAAACCAATACTGGACGAACCGGATGCGCCCAGAGCAGGCGTTACCAACCAGTCGTCATTTCCCGAGCTGTTGTAGATCACTCCCGCAGCTTGCGGTGAGTTGTGACCGACATCCTCAGATGGGTAATAAATTGCCCAGGTGATGCCGTCGCCGTCCTCATCATAAGTTGCCAGCTCAGTCGGCCAGTCAAGTCCTTCGAAATCCTGTGCATAGGATTCATTCCCGGCGGAAGATCCGTAAGGTCCGGTCCAATGCAATTCAATGGTGCCATCCAGCCCAGATTGCGCTGAAAGTGTTGACGGCGGCAGATTGCCAACCGGCAGTATCAGCGCATTACTTGGTTCGGATTCCATTGCTTCCACATCAACGGCGGTCACCTGGTAGGTATACACGCTGCTGAGTGGCAGATTCTCATCGAAGGTTATGGCTGTTGTATTGATTACGAATACACCATTACGGTAAACATTGTACGAGGCAAAATCGTAGTCTGTATTGGCATCCCATGTGAGGCTGATATTGTGAGCATCATCAGCAGTCCCCTGCAAGTTGACAGGAGCCATGGGCGGATGATTGATTGGAGTGGCGCAACTTTCGTTGGAGTTGCTGTTGCCATCCGGATAAATACCCGCGATAATGTAGCAATATCCAGTTCCGTTGGTCACGGCAAGATCAGTGTAGGACAAGATTGACGCATCCAGTGTCGCGATGGACGATCCATCTCTCAACACTTCGTAACCTGTCAATTCGCGCTCGCGGGTTTCGCGTGGCGTCAAACCAGACTGATTGTGATTGTCCACGACATTGCCCAAGTCTTCGACGACGTTGGATTTATCCGTGATTTGTACAACCGGAATGTCCAAAGCGAGCGGACGGCTGTTAGCACGAGCTGGTGAGGACATTTCAATTGCATCCAAGTACCAGAATTCACCGTATGTGGAGGTGTACTCCCAGGCTAATCGAATGACAGCGCCGGTATAGGAGCTTAAATCAACAACTTCCAGTGTCCAGGTGCTTGGAAGTGGTGTTGCCCCAACGGGATCCCAGGTAAGGAGGTCGTCCCATGTTGTGCCACCATCCGTGGATACTTTCAAATAATTGGGTGCGTTATCCCATGAAAGTGCTGAACCATAATGGTAGAACGAAAGGGTGCTGTTTAATCCGCCGACGGGAATGTCATTGGTGATCATCCATTCGTCAATGAACTCGCTGGATTGACCATCGCCACACATTGCTACCTGGCCTCCATCAGGAGCGGTAGCAGAGGCAGTAATACGCCAGCTATCGGATGCCGGCAATCCGGCTATTCCTTCAACAGTCCAGTCAGCAGGCATTCCCTCTTCGAAACTTTCAAACATGGGTTCGCCAGGATTGGCATTGGGCGCTAACCAGGTGAGGTCGACCCGACCGTCCAGATTCCCAACTGCAATCAGGTTCAGCGGTGGGATATTCCCCAGACCCACCGAAATGATATTGCTGGGCTCTGATTCAGCACCGTCGTTGTCCACTGTCACCACAAAATAGTGGTAAATGCCACCAGCCGGAGCGGTGTCACTGTAGTCTGTGGTTGTAGAGGTACCGACCAGATAGCCTTCACGATAAATCGCGAAATGGTTAAAATCATAATCAGCAACCGGATATTCCCATGCCAGATCTGCAACCAGGCTACCCTCAGTGGTAGTCGCTGTCAGACCAAAGGGAGCGGTTGGTAAATGGTTAACCGGTGTAGCGCTAACCTCTTCCGAACCGGCTTCGTCGTCGTCATAAATAGCACTGACACGGTAATAATAGGTTGTGCCATTCACCAGACCGGAATCGTCATAGGTCGTTGCCAGGGTATCGCCGGCTGTCGTTCCAACCAGATTCCCTGCTTCCAGAAGAACCGGGGAAGTCGTGCCACGATAAATACCGTAATTAACCAATTGACGCAGGGTGGCTGGTGTGTGTTCATAATAGTGACGAACAGCACCACTCAAATTTGCTGCATTAACAGGCAGGTTATTGGCCCGAAGTTTCTGCACTTCGTAACCCAAGGCGTTGACCTCTTCCGCGATAATGCTGCGGGCGGCCGTTGCCGAAGTCACATTTAAAGTATAGTTACCGGCAGATGTACTAAAACCATCAACGACGATTAAGTAGACACCGGCCTCTAAAGACACATTGTCAATTTCAGACTGCAATCCACAAAAATCATCGTTGTAATAACCCGTCGTGGTGATACAGTCATCATTGAAAACTTCCAGTTTGGAGTCGTAATTAGTGCCGCCTCCGCAAAGGGTAATATTGATCGTCGCCGCATCGCTCAAATAGAGCTGATAGGCAACGTCTTCGTTATCGGAAAAGGTCACATCAAAGTCATCCCCCATACCCACAGTTGAACCTGTGGCATTAAATGGCAAACTTTCGATCAGTTCGTCTGCACATTCCAGCAACGGTGGAGCGGTTGTACCGGGGGGTGACCATTCCAGAATAGAATGTCCATCCAATCCGGATTCGGCTGAAAGGTTTACCGGCGGGAGGCTGGACAACACGCTAAACGCGTAAGTTCCGGCTTCAGGAGCAACCGTGTTATTGCCTGAGGTGTCAGTAGCGGAAACATAATACCCTACTGTCGTACCAACTGCCTGGCCAGGGATTTCACCTTCATAAACATCATTACCCAAAGCAGCCATGGCAACTTCGGTGAAGTTGGTCCCGTCTGTGGAGTAGAACAGAGATGTAATGGCCAACTCGGTATTGTCGGTAATGACGGCATCAATCACATAGGGTCCCGCTGTATCCATCGTGAAATCAAACCGGGTTACGCCGGAGATTTCAGGATCAACAATATCAGTGTACGGTTGTGTGAAGAAATCAATGTAGTTCTGTAATAAATCGTCTTTTGTCGTGGCACCATCAACCAAACCACCAAATTCAAACGACGTTCCAATCGTGTTACCACCAGGTGACAAAAAGGCGATACCGCAACCCTCAGCATCAGCCGGGTTGGTATGTATAACGAACGATTCAGGTGACAATGGCGCCAGGTGATCAATGAAGCTGTTCCCGCCGGCGTAGGAGAAATCCATGCCGGTAACAAAGTCAGCACCATTCACGGCAGCCAGGTCAGCGCCACCGTCTGATATACCATCAATATTGAAGACAGCATGCAAGTCTGTAGGGGTGTCGTATGCCCACGTGTCGCCACCTTCCATATAGATTGGGCCACCAGCGTTGACATAATCTACCAAAGCACCTACTTCGGTATCACCCGGAGTGAGGACGTAATTGTCAGAATAAATGCCCAGGCAAACAAACACGGCTGAATACCCAGCTTGTGCCGGAGGACCAAATTGGAAAATGTCGGTGGTCTCAAATGCCGTGTAGCCCAGGTTGGTGAGGCTGGTGACAAATGCGCTACCACTCACTGAAGCCGATGGATTCCAGACCATGAACTCAGGAAATCCGTCATATATCATCGCACCCACGTTTATGGTCGCAGATGTTGCGTTGTCGGCGTCTGATGTCAATTCAATGGAGCCGGTGAAAGGACCAGCGGATGCCGGCGTGATCGTTACTTCCATCGTAACGGCAGATTCCATCGCAACCGTGACCGGAGCGGTCAGATTCGTTGAAACTTCGGCACCTGTGATGGTGATCGCGGTAATATCGAAAGCGGCGTTACCCAAATTTGAAATGGTTACGTTCTGTGTAACCGCACCGTCATCTATCTGCAATACACCAAAATTCAGGTTCGTAGGTCCAACGACCATGTAGGAACCATTTATATCCTGAGGAAGATAGGTCGCTGTAATGCCAAAATTACCCGTGAGGGTCACATCTCCGGCGGTGGCGTCACTAATTGTGGACCAGGTTCCCAGGGTAACCCAGTTCCGATCCACATAATTTTGCTGAAGATCGTTGGCAATTCCCAAAAATGCGCCCTGATCCCAAACCACGACGTAAAAATCGCCACCACTTACCGGCAGACTTTCCACAGGAAGGGTCACCGTGACCAAACTTCCATCCGGGCTGGATAAATCAGTCGCACCTGATTCCCAGATGGCTGACCCATCGCCAGGTCCAACAGGGGCAGAGGGAGGACCCGCGATCCCGCCTGCGGCATCTTCGTAAATGCTGATGATACCGGTGGTAGAGCCAGCATCACCCTGGAAATAGAGCGTTAACCCTGTCAGGAATACCGGACCGGGTGCGGTGAAGCGAACGCCAAAACCGGCGCCACCAGTACCGACACCTATTTGACCTTCGAACGAACCATCATGGTACGCCAGGTCAATATCGCGCGTATTGGTTGGGGCAACTGTCTCAGCTTGCCAGTTTATTGACTTGGCGCCATCCGCCGAAGTCTGTAATCCGTGGGTGGGACGTAGTTTTGCATCAGCAAACACTGCTGATGTTAACAGCATCAGTCCTGCGAATAACCACCGAACCGGTACCAATTTCTTCATGGGTAACTCCTTCATTATCTGCTTTTAATACAAAGGTGCGACGAAACGTCGCATGCTCCTTAAAACAGCTAAAATCCTTGTTTTTCGGCCTTTTCTGGCGGGGAATATAGACGGAGCCTATTTTCAAAACAAGCTGATTCCCTGAGGAATCTTTGCTGTCACTAAAATGAAACAATTTTGTGACGTGTGTCCTAAATTGTTTCACGCTCTTCATAGGGACTTTCAGAAAATCTCACTTCTTTCGCAGGCCGCCCATCCAAAATCGGACGGACAAACCCGTGATTGCGGCATGTTCAGAGGGTCTTCCAAGTGCCGTCAATTTCTCGCCTCCGGCAAAATCATGGAAATACCCGATTTCCGAACCCCAACGGTTATTGAAATTTAGCCCGTACAACATGCCAACCCGCTGGGATTGATCGCCTCCGACTCCGTTGGGAATCAACATATAGCGGACACCAAAATAAGAATAATTAAACTGCGTCTTCGAGACCTTATAGAACAGTTTGCGACCTTCCCTGATTTTTTCTTTGCGCGGTTTCTTTTTGGCATTCAGGTAGGTAAGGCTCAGGTTGTTATTCTGGTCAGCGCCAAACGCGGTGCTCAGATTGACCGAGTGTACCCGATTTTCAATCTGAATCAACCGGTAACTCATGTCAATGCCATCGCCCTGGGTTGGCGGCAAACCTACCCGAAAACCGAGGTCCGCCCGATCACTTAAACCACGACGGTAGACATACTGCGGAAATCCATTTTCCGAGGATATTAAAAATCCATTGAAAACTTCGCCTTTTTTTAAGGGCTCCGGCATCATCAAAGGGTGCGATGTACACCCATAAAAACTCCCCAGCGTCCATACCAAAATGACGCTGAGGCGTAACCATTTTTTACGGATTTGACCAGTTCGTGGACAGTTGAAAAACATTGGGGAAATTTTTCACCACACTGAAACGATTCCAAGCTTTTATTGTAGAACCAAAGCTTGGGAAAGGACTGTTGATAACCAGCCGGAACACTATATTTTACCCGCATGGTTGACTGAAATTATTGTGCCTGGAGAATTGAAATGCAAACCAAACCTGAAATCGTAAAAAATTGGATATACCGTTACACGGGCGTCCCTGCCGAGGAGTACGGGGAGTACGTGTTGCTCACCAACTTCCAATATTATGTAACCAAATTCGCCAAGATGTTTGATGTCCCAGTCCGGGGTTTGGATCGTCCCTTCAGCAGCGCCATCAATAAAGACGGCTTATCCATCATCAATTTCGGTATGGGCAGCCCGAACGCCGCCACTGCAATGGATTTGCTGTCAGCCTTTGAACCCAAAGGCGTCCTGTTTCTGGGAAAATGCGGCGGACTGAAAAAATCCACCGAGATCGGCCATTTCATTCTACCCATCGCAGCCATAAGAGGAGAAGGTACCAGCAATGATTACTTCCGGGCTGAAGTTCCGGCGCTGCCCTCCTTCAAACTTCATAAACATGTTTCACAAATTCTGGTGAGTCACAAACTCGAGTATCGAACCGGTGTCGTTTATACCACCAACCGCAGGGTTTGGGAACACGACGAGAAGTTTAAGGAATACCTCAGGGAGATTCGCGTGCTGGGTATTGACATGGAAACTGCAACCATTTTCATCACCGGTCTGGCCAATAATATCTCTCGCGGCGCACTGCTGCTGGTGAGCGATCTCCCCATGATTCCGGATGGCATAAAAACAGAATCTTCAGATAAAAGTGTCACACATCAATTCGTGGACCTGCACTTGGAGATCGGGATTGAAGCCATGACGAAGATCGAATCCCAGGGCGAAGAAATCCGTCATTTTCTCTACTGATTGATCAACTGAATTAAAGAAATATTCCGATTGAAGGATCAGGGCAGTCCAACTGACCCATGTCTACTTATTTGAACCGATTAAAATTCGACATTGGGTGATTGAGTCGTGGAGCCGTGGCGTGTGCAATAGCTCTTGGGTTCGGTACCCGGCAAGAATACTTCACGGGTGGAGGGACAATAGGCCGTCGCCAGATCATGGGATTCGGTGCAAATATTCGCAAAAACAACATCACCCTCCGGCGCTACAAAATCCTGCCCTACCCAACCGAGTGAATCATAACTTGCCTTCATGAACTTCGCCCAAATCGGCAGTGCCGCCAAGGCACCGGACTGGCGATTACCAAGCGAGACCTGAGGATCGTCCAGACCAACCCAAACGGCCACTGATAATTTAGTCGTAAATCCAACAAACCAGGCATCCGTGAAGTCTTGTGTCGTTCCGGTTTTACCGGCGTAAGGTTCCTTAAAACGATAGGTAGTTCGTGCCATCTGACCCGTTCCGTACTCCCCAACCGTCTGGAGCAGGGATGTCATGATATAGGCGGTTCCTCGACCAAGAACCTCTTTTTGTTCCTGCGGAAAAGTCTTAATAACAGTGCCGTAGCGATCCGAAACATCCAATATCCCCATCGGCTCTTTCCACACACCTTTACGCGGGAAAGTCGCGTAGGCAGCCGCCATTTCAATGGGAATGACGGTTTCTGTTCCCAGCGCCAGGGCGTCAAATGCCCGGAGAGGTGTCGTAATGCCCAACCGGTGCGCATATTCCACGACGGCCGACGGCTTCACCAACTCCTGAATCAACCTCACGGAAACCAGATTGAGCGATCGCCGTAATGCCTCACGCAGAGTGGTTGGGCCACCGGTACTGTTATCATAATTCTTCGGGCGCCAATCCGTCGTGTCGTTCATGTGAATCACCACGGGTTGATTAAGCACCTCCGTCGTTACCGGATACCGATTATCAATGGCTGTGGTGTATAAAAATACCTTAAAAGCCGAACCCGGCTGGCGACGCGCCTGAGTCGCACGGTTCCATTTCGATTCTTTGAAATTCCGGCCGCCTACCATCGCCCGAATCTGTCCGGTTTCCACATCCAACGCGACCAATTCCCCCTGAACCAGTAGCTTGCTCCTGAGTTGTGGTGCCATGGGAATGGAATCCCGCAACATGAGTTTGACTGAATCAATTGAGATGCCTGTTCCGGCTATGAGGGAGCCCAACTCGGTCGTATCTGAGCGTAACAGCCGCGCGTTCAGACTTTTCTGCAATACCTCTAATTGAGCCATCACCGTCTCATTGGCAATGTTCTGGAGACGCGAATCAAGGGTCGTTTTTATCGTCAATCCATCCCGATACAGGTCAATCCCCAATTTCTCGTCCCATTGCTCCATGATTTGCCGGACATATTCACCAAAGTAGGGTGCAATTTGCTTCTGTCCGGTCATCTCATTTTCTAATGTCACAACCGGTTTGCCTCGGTAATAATTCCGCTCTACCGGACCCAGAAATCCCTCGCGATACATGTTCTGGATAACCAAATCACGAACTCGCTGAGCCCGTTCCGGATGGGTCAATGGTGAATAAATCGCCGGTGAGCGCAAGACGCCGATGAGCAACGCCCCTTCGTCAATCGTTAATTCCTTGGCATCCTTGCCAAAATACCGCCGGGCTGAGGCCTGAATGCCGTACAATCCATGCCCGAAATAAACCGTATTCAGGTACATGGATAAAATTTCCTGCTTGGTGTAAGTTCGCTCGATCTGAATGGCGGTAATCAACTCCCGGAGCTTGCGGGTGTAGGTCTTACGAAATCCGATTTGATTATACAGATTCCGGGCAAGCTGCTGTGTCAGGGTTGATGCGCCATACGTGCGGCCGGTAATAACATTATTCAGGAGTTGAAAAACCGTTCGAAAGGGATTCATCCCCCAGTGTTTGTAAAACCGCTGATCTTCAGTGGCAATGAGGGCATCCTTGACATATTGAGGAATGTCATTGAATTTGACCAGGACACGCTTGGTGGTGAAAAGCTCCTGAATCACCTCCCCATCCTGGGATACAATGCGCGTTACGACATCGGGATCAAACTTTTCCAACTCCTCCAGGGAGGGCAAATCTTTACTCAGATAAAGCAGGAATGCCAAACCGAGCGCTGCCACACCCAGAGTAACCCAGAGTGCCAGTTTGAAATGTTTCTGAAACAACTTGTTGTCTTTTACGATTTTCTTGAAAGCCATTAAAGTTGATTGAATCCTTGTTGCATGGGCTGATTTCCGCGCTATCGAGGTCGAATATAATCTGTCAACCCAAAAATAAAATCCCCGAGGTCAGTGTTCTGTAAATAATAAATCCGTCAGTTTGAAATCACTGACGGACTTATTTGCTTGAGAATCGATTTATTGATTGAGCCGCTGAGTTTTTTATAACAAAAGACCGGGCTAACCAAAGATCAGGCGTTTCGCAACCACATCCGATTTTGCCTTGATGGCTTTGTGCAATGACCCGCCATGACTGTCCATGGTCACCACTGCCGGAAAGTCTTTCACTTCGATCTGCCAGAATGCCTCTGGCACACCCAGTTCTTCCAACATATAGACATTCGGGACTTTCACCACACATTGCGCCAATACTGCCGCCAATCCACCAATGGCATGGAGATAGACTCCCCCGGATTTCGCCAATCCGGCCAGCGTTTTTTCGCCCATCCCGCCTTTGCCGATCACCGCCCGCACTTTGTAATGCTCCATCACGGCCGCTTCGTAAGGCTCCTCGCGAATGGATGTCGTCGGACCGGCTGCGACAAAACTCCAGTGACCGTCAGCGTGTTTTTTCACAACCGGACCACAATGATAAATCATGCTGTTGTTCAAAATCGGATGTAGCCAGTCCGGCCAATTATCATGAATGTATTTATGTGCGGCATCCCGGGCAGTAACCATGGTTCCGGTGATGGCGACTTCATCACCAATTTTGAGTTCGCGGATGGCTTTTTCGCTAATGGGTAGCTGTAGATTAATCATATTGCACCTCCCCGGAGGCATTTAAGTGCATGCTTTTACGCCGATATGCCCAGCACATATAGGCGATTGATACAAAAAACGACGCGGGTAAACGATGCGCCGTTCCGATTTTCACACCCAGAATGGTTGTTTTCCCACCGAATCCCATGGGTCCGACGCCGAGCTCATTCAGATCAGCATAAAGTCGTTTTTCCATGTTTGCCAATTCCGCATTAGGGTTAATGTCAGGTAATTTGCGGAAAAGTTGGGTCTTAGCAGTGAGGTGTGATGTCATTCGGTCACCACCGATGCCAATGCCTAAAATGCCCGGTGCGCACCCCAGACCCTGGGCGGCATTCACGGCATCAACGATAACCTTGTAAACCCCTTCCATGTCCCGTCCAGCGCCCAGTCCGGTGTCTGGCAGTTTATACTGGGTCGAGACATTTTCGCAGCCGCCACCTTTAAGCATCAGTTTGAATTCGATGGCATTTTCGTCCCATTCCTCGAAATGGATGAATGGCTGATGCTCACCAACATTATTACCGGTGTTTTTCCCCGTGATGGAGTCCACAGCATTCGGTCGCAAAATACTTTTTTCCACCGCTTCAGCCGTGACAGTCTCAATAAGCTGTTTCAGCTTGTTCATGGAAACACCCACCGGGATATGAACCTGGTAGATATTTGTCCCGGTGTCCTGGCAAATCGGTACCCCGCCAGCCCGGGCGACATCAATATTCTTCAGGATCATCCCGAAGACATTTTTGGCGGCCGAACCTTCGTCTTCATTTTCCCTGGCCGCTTCAATGGCAGCAACGACATCAGGGGGCAAATCAGTGGAAGCCTGTTTGATAAGCTCCAGTAATTGACCTTTTAAAATTTCTTCGTTGTATTGGAACATGCTGTTCCTCCTTGTTAATAAAGCCAATCCTAAGGATTGAAACCGATTTCCGCAAAGGTAAATCCGTTTCTACCAATCTGGGTAGTTGTGGAGCAAAAACCGTACTAAATGAAAACCAATTTTCGTCCCGATGCACTTCGGGATAATTTGGTTTACGAATTTCCCCGCAATAGAAACCAACGTGGTAAGCGAAAATTGGTATCGAATCTGCCTCGTGGTTTCGAGCATCTCCATTGCCACGACCTTCAGGTCGTGGGTGTCTGAATCATGACAGACTGGGCTTCAGC
>Ga0210009_1002165_pt1 | contig 14994 bp, 15 predicted proteins | sample CryGeyCG2114_065_FD_185457 | JGI IMG/M metagenome (GOLD analysis project Ga0210009, IMG submission 185457) | Groundwater microbial communities from aquifer - Crystal Geyser CG12_big_fil_rev_8/21/14_0.65 (SPAdes) (version 2) | ecosystem: Environmental > Aquatic > Deep subsurface > Groundwater ... | reverse complement strand
TCAGACGATCATTGAAATTATGTCGAGCTTGCCGTTACATCAATCGTCGTAGAACCACGCTGCGCATGGCGTCCGAAACATGCCACCTCCGATAGTCCACATAATCGAGCTGTCTACATAATCGGCCTTATGTAGCGCGCTACATAAAGCCGACGAGCAGCCTCTTACAGCAAACGCGCTGACCGACTCCATCGTCCACGAAGCGAAAGTGCATTGTCGCAATTTGACTGCTACATAGCGGTCGGTCGCCACAGAAAGCAACCGGTCGGAGACGGCACTAAACCAATTTGAGAAATGTTTAACTTTCGTTAATCGCCCAGATACGCCCGCTGTACTCGCTGCTGCGCAAATTGTTCGCCCCGCTGTTGCTTGGGTTGGCCGCCAAACTGATGCTGAAGGCTATTTCCTGCCCATCACTTCCCGATCCAGTTCCCCACTGGCCAGCTTGGTTTCGTATTCCCCCAATGCACTTTTCACCTTGCCACTCAACACATACAAACCGACCAGGTTGGGGAAGGCCATTGACAGCACCAGCAGGTCGGTGAAGTCTACCAGATTGGATGCACTCGCCACCGAGGCGATGATCACGAAGCCGATGAAGATCGCCTTGTACAGAATCGAGTAGCGTTCGCCGAACACATACACCCAGCAGCGTTCGCCGTAATACGACCACGAGATTGCGGTGCTGTAGGCGAACAGCACCACGGACAGCGCGAGGATGGACGGGAACCAGTCGGAAACGGTCGCGAATGCCATTGAGGTGAGCGTCGCACCCTGGCTCGCCGCGCGGATGGCTTCGTATTCCGGCGCGTTATGAACCCCGGTGATGACGATCACCAGCGCGGTCATGGTGCAGATGACCACGGTATCGATGAACGGCTCGTACAGTGCAACCAGTCCCTGTCGCACCGGATATTTGACCGAGGCGGCGGAGTGGGCGATGGCAGCAGAACCCAAACCGGCCTCGGATGAGAAGGCGGCGCGTTTGAAGCCCTGCACCAATGCGCCCACCATACCCCCCGCCACGGCAACAGGCGAGAACGCCTCCAGCACGATTCTGCTCAAGGCATCCGGCACCAGCGCCGCATTGCTGACGATGATCCACAGGCAGGCGCCAACATAGATAATGACCATGGACGGTACAATCGCTTCCGCCACGTGCGCGATGCGACGCAGACCGCCGATGATCACCAGACCAATGGCAAACGCCATCAATAAACCGTAGGCGATGGGCACCTCACGAAAGAATTCGATCTGCGTCTGCACCGCGCCCATTGACTGGCTGACCTGGAATGCACTGCCCGCACCGAACGAACCCAGGATGGTGAACAAGGCGAACAGGATCGCCAGGATTTTGCCGCTGCGGGGCGCGCCTTTTTCCGCCAGTCCTTTCGACAGATATTCCATCGCGCCGCCCATCAGCCGGCCGTCCGGCCTGACCTCGCGATACATCTGCGCCAGACTGGCCTCGGTGAATTTGGTGCTCATGCCGAGCAGTCCGGCGACGATCATCCAGAACGTCGCGCCCGGCCCGCCTATGGAAATGGCAATCGCCACACCGGCAATATTGCCCAGCCCGACCGTGGCCGACAGCGCGGTCGAAAGCGCCTGAAAAGAAGTCACCTCGCCTCGGTCGTCCGCCGTGTGGTACTTGCCGCGGATCACCCGGAACGCGTGGCGCATCATGCGCAAATTGACAAAATTGAAGCAAACCGTGAGAAACACCGCAGCCACAATCAGCCAGGCCACAATCAGCGGCATCGAAGGCTCACCGGGAAAGATATCGAAGAAGATGACTTGCGCCAGCACGCCGTTGACTGCGCCGAACATGGCGTCCAGCGTCGCATCGGCTGCATAAGCCAGATGCGGTAAACCACACAGCACCAGCCATGCGGCCATTTTTTGTTTTCTCATCGTCACTCCCCTGCCACCTCATTTTGAACACCGATTAAACCCCGAAGTGGTCACAGACTCAAGCCGGGAATGAACGAGCACAAACTCAAGGCAATAAAAAAGCCGGCGCAAGCCGGCTTTTTTATTGATGCGCTGACTCAATCACAGGCCTTTGATGAAAGCCACAATTTCTGCCAGATCAGCATCGCTGAGCTTGGGATTAGCCGGCATCGGCATCTTGCCCCAATTGCCGCTGCCACCCTTCTTGATCTTGATAGCGACGTTGTCCCATGCGGCTGCATCACCCTTATACTTGGCGGCGACATCCTTCCACGCCGGACCAACCACCTTCTTTTCCACAGCGTGGCAAGCGGTACAGTTGTTCTTCTTGGCGACTGCCGGCATATCGGCAGCTGTTGCGGAACCGGCAACCATCAGACCTGCGGCAACCGCCATGCTGATAACGATAGATTTCATGTTCTCTCCATTATTTATTCAAGTTGGACTTCGCGATAAAACGAGCGGAGCGCTTACCCCGGCCGCATTTCAAACAACCCCGCGCGCATAGCAAACTTCTGGCGGTGAGCAATTAACGCAGACTGCGCGAATTCGGTTGACGCCTCGATTCAAGAGCAGAATAAACCCCGAAATCGGGCAGACTCAAGCCGGGTCACCGGCATCAAAAAAGCCGACTTGCGCCGGCTTTTTTGTTGATAGGCTGACCAACTCACAGACCTTTGATAAAGGCGAGAATTTCCGCAATCTCAGCATCGCTGATCTTGGGATTGGCCGGCATCGGCATCTTGCCCCAATTGCCGCTGCCACCCTTCTTGATCTTGGTAGCAAGCTTGTCCCAACCGGCCGCATCACTCTTGTACTTGGCGGCGACATCCTTAAAAGCCGGACCGACCACCTTCTTTTCCACAGCGTGGCAAGCGACGCATTGGTTTTTCTTGGCGGCTGCCGGCATATCGGCAGCCATTGCGGAACCGGCAACCATCAGACCTGCGGCAACTGCCATGCTGATAACGATAGATTTCATATTTTCTCCATTATTTATTCAAGTTGGACTTCACGATAAAACGAGCGGAGTGCTTACCCCGGCCGCATTCTAAACAACCCCGCGTAAATTGCAAACCTCCACCAACAGTTTATATAAAACGCGAGCGATGCAAATTCGGTTGACGCTTCAATGCAACTGCAGAATGAATCGTGCCAATTGGGCACTCTGCTCCGCGCTCAATCCGGGCTGAGCAGGCATCGGCACAGCGCCCCACACCCCGCCACCGCCTTTGGCAATCCTGTTTTCCAGATAGGTCTGCGCGTTCGCATCGCTGCGGTATTTGCTGGCCACCGCCTTCCAGGTCGGACCCATCACTTTCTTGTCCAGCGCGTGGCAGGCGAAACAGTTGCTCTTGCGCGCAAGCGCCATGGCCGCCGCATCCGTCTCGACTGTTGCAGCTACCGGGGCAGCGGCAGCAGGTGCGGCCACATCAACTGGGACAGCTGTCTGAGGCGGGGCGACCGGGGGCGCCACAGGTGACACTACCGTCGGCTGCATTGTTTTACCGGCTACCTCAACGGGCTGAGTCGGTGTTTTGCTGATGACCTGTTTCGCGACCGGCGCCACCGAAGCGGGAGATTCCACCTCTGCCGATTGTTTGGCCAGCGGAGTCGCAGGCGTAACCACCGTCTCGGCCGGTTTCGTCGCCGCAGGCTGCGGCTTCTCGCCCTGACATCCGGCCAGCACAAGCAAACCACACATCATCCAGAACTTATTCATGTCTTCCCGATTCAATTTTCGTCACCACTTTGCAGCCATCCCAGCAAATAGGACCACTGCGCCAATTCGCGCTGTGCCTGCGAGGGCGGCAGATCAAACAAGGTCTTGCCCTCGAATCCCGCAGAGACATAAGCCTGCGTCTCGCGCAGATAGGCCAGCACCGGCAAATCCAGTCCCTGCAGAAATTGTTCCAGTGTCAGCGCGGCGCGCGTGCGCGGATCCATGCGCATCCCCACTACACCGACAAATATCTTGCCCTTGCGCACCATCTTCTCATGGTGCAGCACTTGCAGAAAATCGCGGCTCGCCTGAATGTCGAATGCCGACGGCGCGATCGGCACGATCACGCGATGCACCAGCTTCAATGCATGTTCCAGATTCTTGCCGTGCAGCCCGGCCGGGGAGTCGATTACCAGACTGTCGAGCGGCGCAGTGCGCTCACCGTCCGATTGCATCAACTCGATACCCGGAAGATCGAGGGGGCGCATCGCCAGCCATTGTGTCGCGGATTTTTGCCGATCCAGGTCGAGGATCGCCACCCGCTGTCCCTGCGCGGCCAGGTAGCCCGCAATGTTGGTAGACAGCGTGGTTTTGCCGCTACCACCTTTCGGATTTGCAATCAGTATGGCTTTCATGATTTCTTCCCGCGATACAATAAAACCGCCTTTTAGCCACGGATGAACACGGATTTTTACGGATGAAAACAAAACCGGCTGGTTTTATCCTTGTGTTATCGGTGTTTATCCGTGGCTAATAAATTCTTTGAATCATTTTTCCACCAGCGACACGTCGCGCACCGCGCCCTTGTCGGCGCTGGTCACCATTGCAGCGTAGGCCCTGAGCGCCGCCGACACCTTGCGCGGACGCTCGGCGGCCGGTTTCCATGCCTGCTTGCCTTTGGCTTCCATCGCCGCACGGCGCAACGCCAGTTCATCCTCGCTCACCGCCAGCTTGATCGTGCGTTGCGGGATGTCTATGTCGATGCGGTCACCTTCCTCTACCAGCCCAATCGCGCCGCCGCTGGCCGCCTCCGGCGAAACATGGCCGATACTCAAGCCGGAGGTGCCGCCGGAGAAGCGCCCGTCGGTAAGCAGCGCGCAGGCTTTGCCCAACCCTTTCGATTTCAGGTAAGACGTCGGATACAGCATTTCCTGCATGCCGGGGCCGCCGCGTGGGCCTTCATAACGGATCACCACCACATCGCCGGCAACGATCTGGTCGGCCAGGATGGCGGCAACCGATGCGTCCTGACTTTCAAACACGCGCGCGCGTCCGCTGAACTTCAGGATGCTGTCATCCACACCCGCCGTCTTTATGATGCAGCCATCAGCGGCAATGTTGCCATACAAAACCGCCAGCCCGCCGTCCGTGGAATAGGCATGCGCCTTGTCACGGATGCAGCCGCGCGCACGATCCATATCAAGCTCGGGATAAAGCATGGATTGCGAGAAAGCGATGGTAGTGACGATGCCGCCGGGCGCGGCGCGGAAGAATTTTTGCACGGCCTCATCTTTGCTCTGCACGATATCCCACTGTTTGAGTCCATCGCGCAAAGTCTTGCTGTGCACCGTACCAACTTCGCCGTGCAGCAATCCGGCACGATCCAGTTCCCCCAAAATGGCGGCAACGCCGCCTGCGCGATGCACGTCTTCCAGGTGATATTCGGACGACGGCGCGACCTTGCATAATGTCGGCACGTGACGCGACAAGCGATCCATATCCTGCATCGTGAAGTCCACGCCCGCTTCACGGGCGACCGCAAGCAGATGCAGCACCGTATTGGTCGAACCGCCCATCGCGATGTCCAGCGTCATCGCGTTCTCAAAGGCCTCGAAAGTGGCGATGCTGCGCGGCAGCATCGACGCGTCGTCCTGTTCGTAATAACGTTTGCATAGCTCGACGATGGTGCGTCCGGCGCGCAGGAACAGCTCTTTGCGCGCGGCATGGGTCGCCAGCAGCGAACCGTTGCCGGGCAAAGACAAACCTAATGCCTCAGTCAGACAGTTCATCGAGTTGGCGGTGAACATGCCGGAGCAGGAACCGCAGGTGGGGCAGGCAGAACGTTCAATCGCTGCCACTTCCGCGTCACTGCAATGATCGTCGGCAGCGGCGACCATCGCATCCACCAGATCCAGGCCTTTGGTGTTGCCCTGCCAGGTCACCTTGCCCGCCTCCATCGGCCCGCCGGACACGAACACCACCGGGATGTTCAGGCGCATCGCCGCCATCAGCATCCCCGGCGTAATCTTGTCGCAATTGGAAATACACACCAGCGCGTCGGCACAATGCGCGTTGCACATATATTCGACCGAGTCGGCAATCAGATCGCGGCTGGGCAGCGAATACAGCATGCCGTCGTGTCCCATGGCGATACCGTCATCCACCGCGATGGTGTCGAATTCCTTGGCAATGCCGCCCGCCTTCTCGATCTCGCGCGCCACCAACTGCCCCATGTCCTTGAGGTGGACATGACCGGGCACGAACTGGGTAAACGAGTTGGCGATCGCGATGATCGGCTTGCCAAAGTCGCCATCGGTCATGCCGGTGGCGCGCCACAACGAGCGGGCACCGGCCATGTTGCGGCCGTGGGTGGAAGTGCGGGAACGGTATTGAGGCATGATGTATTCCTTGAGCAACGTATAATCCGGGCTTTGATTTTATCTCATCGCCATATGGACACCTCTAGAAATTCACTTTTGCAGGATGAATCGCAAGGAGCCGCGCAGCGAATGACGAGACATACCGTTGGTGGTAGGCGAGGAATGAGCGAGCACGCGACGCCGCGATTCGCCCGCAAAATAAATATCTAGGGGGGTCCATGCTCGTTCATCCGCAATTCGACCCTGTCGCCCTGCACCTCGGCCCGTTCGGCATCCATTGGTACGGGCTGATGTATTTGCTCGGCTTTGCTGTGTTTATCTGGCTCGGGCGCAGGCGCCTGCACGCATTGAACCAGCCCGGATGGGACAATAAATTCCTCGACGACCTGCTGTTCTTCGGCGTGCTCGGCGTGATCATCGGCGGACGGCTGGGCGAAGTACTGTTCTACAGCCCCGGCTATTATTTTTCACATCCCGCCAAAATCCTTGCGGTGTGGGAAGGCGGTATGTCGTTCCACGGTGGTTTCCTCGGCGTATTGGTCGCGATGGCGCTGTTCGCGCGCGGCCGCCATATCCGCTGGCTGGTACTGATGGATTTCATCGCGCCGCTGGTGCCGCCGGGACTGGCCTTCGGGCGGCTCGGCAATTTCATCAACGGCGAACTGTGGGGACGCCCCACCGGCGTGCCGTGGGCAATGGTCTTCCCGCAAGTGGACAAGTTGCCGCGCCACGCTTCGCAGCTGTATGAATTCGCGCTGGAAGGCATCGCGCTGTTCATTCTGCTGTGGTGGTTTTCCAGCAAACCGCGCCCGGCCGGGGCGGTATCCGGCCTGTTTCTGATCGGCTACGGCAGCTTCCGTTTCATCGGCGAATTCACGCGCAACCCGGATGACGGCATCTTCGGCCTGATGACGTTCGGCGTCAGCATGGGGCAATGGTTGAGCCTGCCGATGGTGCTGGCAGGTGCCTGGCTGATGTACCGTGCCAAGCAAAGGAATCGTGCATGAGGCGCGCAATGCTGTTGCTGCTGTGCGCCTGCGCTGCCGGTTCCGCCCAAGCTGCCAAACCGAACTGGAAAGCCTGCACCGACAAACCAAACGACACGGAACGGCTCGCCTGTTACGACAAACTCACCGGGCAGCATTACACCGACCGCTCCGCCCTGACCCGGGCCTGGGACCTTGATGGCCGCGGCAACCCGGATGCGGAGGGCGTGCGCCGGCTGGAGCCCTACCGCAGCAACCTGGTGCTGGTACACCACACTTCGCGCATCAATGGCCAGCCCTCCTCGCCCGCACCGCTGCACAACACAATCACGCCCTACCCTTACATCTCCAACGAGGTGAAGTTCCAATTCAGTGCAAAATCAGAGATCGTTAATTTCCGCGAGCTGGATCTGCTGGGGTTCCGCGACTTCCGGATGTGGGCGGGTTTTACCCAGCAATCGTACTGGCAAATGTTTAACACGGCCCAATCCTCTCCCCTCCGCGAAACCAATTATGAACCGGAGCTGATCGGCACTTTCGGCACCGGCCACGCACAGGGCTGGAAGTTGCTCAATATCGGCCTGTCACACCAATCCAACGGACGCGACTATCAGGCTTCACGCAGCTGGAACCGGGTCTATCTGCAAGGCGGCTGGGAATGGAGCGACTATTTTCTGCTCGCCCGCAGCTGGTGGCGCATCCCGGAATCGGCAGCCAACGACGACAATCCGGACATCGGGCAATTTCTGGGACGGGCAGAGCTGGAAGCTCACTGGTCGCCAGACACGGACGACGAAGTTGTTCTGCTCGCGCGCAGCAATCTGTCTGTGGGACAGCCGCGCGGTTATCTGCAACTGGACTGGTCCACACCGGTGCGCTTCTGGCATTTGTCACGCTTGAGCCTGCAACTTGCCACCGGTTACGGCAGCAGCCTGATTGACTATAACCACGCGCAAACCACCTTTGGTTTTGGCCTGACCTTCAAGGACTGGTGAAGTTGACACTGCCTGATCCCCTCACCGATACTCGCTCCCCCTACTTCCTTAAGGCCATACGCTTTGGATGACATTTCCGTGGGCACGCTGTTCGCCATCCTGTTCGTCCTGTTGATCTGCAGCGCGTTCTTCTCCGGCTCGGAGACCAGCATGATGGCGATCAATCGCGGTCGTCTCAACAGTCTGGTGCGCAAAGGCAACCGCAGCGCACGGCTGACGCTCTCCCTGCTGCGCAAGGTGGATAAGCTGCTCGGCTCTATCCTGCTCGGCAACACATTGCTCAATGTCGCGGCTGCCGCCGTGACCAACATCATCATCCTGCGCCTGTTCGGCCAGGACGATCTGGCCATCCTGTTCGGCACACTGGCGCTTACTTTTGCGCTGGTAGTGTTCAGCGAAATCATGCCCAAGATCATCGCCGCCAGTTACCCGGAGCGTGTCGCCCTGCCCGCAAGCTATGTGCTGACACCGCTGATCACCCTGTTTCATCCGATCGTTTCGGTGGCGACGGCCTTGGTCAAGGGCTTGCTGCGGCTGGTTGGCATCCGCATCCAAGCCGATCAAAGCAAACAGAAAATGACCCTGGAAGAATTGCGCGGGCTGGTGCTGGACGCGGAGCAGTTTCTGCCACGCAAACATCAGAAGATGCTGCTCAACCTGGTTGATCTGGAACGCATCACCGTCAACGATGTGATGATCCCACGCAACCAGATCGAGGCCTTGGATATCGATACCGCCCCCGCCGAACTGCGCCAGCAGCTCATCACCTGCCACCACACGCTGTTGCCGGTGTTCGCCGGAACACCGGACAACATCATCGGTATCCTGCACATCAAGCGGGTGCTGCCCCTGCTGCATGAAGAAACGCTGGCTGCCGCAGAATTGCGCGAAGTGCTGCAAGACCCCTATTTCATCCCTTCCGATACGCCGCTGCTCAAGCAACTGCAACAATTCCAGGAACGCCGGGCACGTCTCGGACTGGTAGTGGACGAGTACGGCGAACTGCTTGGACTGGTGACACTGGAAAATATTCTGGAAGAGATCGTCGGCGAATTCACCACCCAGTCGCCGGCGCAGACAGGCAAGTTTCTGCGCCAGGAGGACGGCAGCCTGTTGCTGGAAGGCAGCAGCAGTCTGCGCGAACTGAACCGCAAACTCGGACTGCATCTGCCGCTGGGAGAGGCCAAGACCCTCAACGGCTTGATCCTCGATCACCTGCAAGACATTCCGGAGGCGGGCACCAGCCTGAAGATCGGCGATTACCCGATAGAGGTCATCCAGGTGCAGGATCGCGCGGTCAAAGTCGCGCGCATTTTCACTTTCCAGAAAAAAAAGCGCAGCAACTGAACGGCACTGCCTTACACAGAAAACAATGCCATGTATCATGCAAAAGGCTTTTATAATCCGAACAGTTGCGCACAGCGCGCGTAAGCAATGGGAACTGCATCCGCGCAGTACTTGAATCGGGGGAACACGATGGCTAGTGAAAAAAACGTCAAGGTCAAGGAAGTCCTCTACATCTGGGAAGGCAAGGACAAATCCGGCAAGGTCGTGAAAGGCGAGATGCGCGCTCCCGGCGAGGCCAGTGTTTCTGCGCATCTTCGTCGCCAGGGCATCAATGTCAGCAAGGTCAAAAAAAGTGCCGGCGGCTCCGGCAAAGTCACCGAAAAAGATATCGCCCTGTTCACGCGCCAGCTCGCCACCATGCTGAAATCGGGCGTCCCCCTGTTGCAGGCCTTCGACATCGTCGGCAAGGGGCACGACAATCCGGCCGTGGCGCGCCTGCTGATGGACATCAAGACGGATGTGGAAACCGGCAGCAGTCTGGAACAGGCATTCCGCAAATTTCCGCTGTATTTTGACGATCTGTATTGCAACCTGATCGGTGCAGGTGAAGCCGCCGGTATCCTCGACAGTCTGCTGGATCGACTCGCCTCCTACAAAGAAAAGATTCAGGCGATCAAAAGCAAGATCAAGTCCGCCCTGTTTTACCCGGTTTCCATTATTGCAGTGGCCTTTATCATCACCGCCATCATCATGATTTTTGTGATTCCTGCCTTCAAGGAACTGTTCAGTAGTTTTGGTGCCGACCTGCCCGCACCGACTTTGGTGGTGATGGCGATCTCTGACTTTTTCGTCGAATGGTGGTGGGCGATTTTTGCCCTCGTCGGTGGCAGCATCTACGGTTTCTTCTACGCCTGGAAACGCAACAAGAAGATGCAGCGCATCATGGATCAAATAATGCTGAAAATTCCGATCTTCGGACCGCTGGTGCGTAAAGCGACCATCGCGCGCTGGACGCGCACCCTGTCCACCATGTTCGCCGCCGGTGTGCCGCTGGTCGAAGCCTTCGACTCAGTAGCGGGTGCGGCGGGCAACGCGGTGTATTCGGATGCAACCAAGCAGATCCAGCGCGAAGTGACCGCCGGCAGCAGCCTGAATGCCGCAATGATCAATACCAAGGTCTTCCCGGGGATGGTGCTGCAGATGGTTGCCATCGGAGAAGAATCTGGCTCCATCGACAGCATGCTGTCCAAGGTGGCCGACTTTTACGAGGCAGAGGTGGATGATGCAGTGGAAGCCCTATCCAGCTTGATGGAACCGCTGATCATGGTGGTACTCGGCACACTGATCGGTGGCATGGTGATTGCCATGTACCTGCCCATCTTCAAGATGGGGCAAGTGGTCTAGCCCTCTCCCTAACCGGGCGCGGTAGTGTGCCGCGCCCTTTTCATGTCTGATTCGATGCTGACACTGCTACAGAACACTCCCGTTTTCTTTGTCGCCATCGGCGGCATCCTCGGCCTGCTGGTGGGCAGCTTTAGTTCCGACATAACCCGCGAGCGGGTTAGTCTTCACTGAAACGGCCTATATGCGCGATCTATTCCAACTTTTCCAATCATCGCCGCTCACATTTGTGATTGCCTGCACCATTCTTGGTTTGATGGTCGGCAGTTTTCTCAATGTGGTGATCTATCGCCTGCCGAAGATGATGGAACGCGAGTGGCAAACACAATGCGCCGAACTGAACGGCCAGCCGCTGGTGGATCACGAGCCCTTTAACCTGGTACTACCGCGTTCCGCCTGTCCGCACTGCCAGCACCCCATCAGCGCGCTGGAGAACATCCCGCTGTTGAGCTACCTGTTTCTGCGTGGCAAGTGCGCCGGATGCGGGGCACACATTTCGCTGCGCTATCCCGTCGTCGAAGCGGTGGGTGGGGTACTGAGCGCGTATGCCGCCTGGCATTTCGGTTTCGGTGTTGCGGGTATCGCCGCCCTCTTCTTCATCTGGGCATTGATCGCCCTCACCTTCATCGACTTCGACACCCAACTGCTGCCGGATGCCATTACCCTGCCGCTGCTCTGGTTCGGCCTGCTCCTGAATCTCAACAACACGTTCACCTCGCTGGCCAACGCGGTCATTGGCGCGGTGGCCGGTTATCTCGTGTTATGGAGCGTCTATTGGCTGTTCAAGCTGGTGACCGGCAAGGAAGGGATGGGTTATGGTGATTTCAAGCTGCTCGCCGCCATCGGTGCCTGGCTGGGCTGGACCCTTCTGCCGCTGGTGATCCTGCTGTCTTCGCTGGTTGGCGCCGTGGTCGGCATCGCCCTCATCGTGCTGGCAAAAAGGGGGCGCAACATCCCCATCCCGTTTGGCCCCTATTTGGCGGGCGGCGGTTTGATCGCCTTGTTCTGGGGCCAAGCGCTCACCGAGTCTTACCTGCAACTGCTTGCGCCGTGAATCGCTGTCATGGATTAACCGGCGGCATCGGCAGCGGCAAAAGCACGGTTGCACAACAGCTGGGCGAGTTGGGCGCGCGCATCGTCGATGCCGATGAAATATCGCATCAACTGACCGCGCGCGACGGCTTGGCGCTGCCCGCGATCCGCCAGACATTCGGTGCTGAATACGTGACGGCGGAAGGTGCACTCGACCGCCCGCGCATGCGCCAACTGGTTTTCGGCGACACGAATGCGAAGCAACGCCTGCAAGCCATCCTCCACCCTTTGATCCTGGCGCAGGCCAAAGCGCAAGCCGCCGCCCCCACCTCCGCCCCCTACACGCTGGTGATCGTTCCCCTGCTGTTTGAAAGCGGATGCTACCGCGACTGGTTGCAGCGCGTGATCGTGGTCGATTGCCCGGAAGCAGAACAAATCCGGCGCACCATGCTGCGCAGCGGCCTGGATGAATCCACCGTGCGCGCCATCATGGCGCAACAAATCGGGCGCGCTGCCCGCTTGCGTCTGGCCGATGAGATCATTCGCAACGAGGACGATCTCGATACGTTGAAAATACAGGTGGCGCAGTTACACCAGCGCTTGCTGGCTGAGTGAAAGGCGGTTGACGATGACTTGCACTGCCTATATCTTTCAGCTTCAACCAACCGCCACATCAATCTGATAACCGTGATCAGCTACGAATTCCCTCTCAATGAGCGCGTGCGCACCCTGTTGCGCCTGGAGGATTTGTTCGTGCGCATCGAGCGCTTCATTGCCCGCGCGGATCGCACCGATCACCATGCCGCGCTCGGCGTGTTGTTCGAAATTCTTGAAGTCGCCTGCCGCGCCGACCTGAAGTCGGAACTGTTGCAGGAACTGGACCGTCAGAGAAAGGCGCTCAATACTCTGCACAACAATCCGCAGATTTCCGAGGATGCACTGGATGCGATCCTGGATCAAATCGAAAACGACAGCGCCAGGTTACTGGAGATCAACGGCAAGATCGGGCAACACCTGCGCGACAACGAGTGGCTGATGGGCATCAAGCAGCGCGCCGTCATCCCCGGCGGGGTGTGTGAATTCGACCTGCCCTCCTACCATTATTGGCAGCACCTGCCGGAGGATAAACGGCGCGCCGATCTGACCGGCTGGCTGACGCCATTGCTGCCGCTCAAGGCAGGCATCAATATCATGCTCAAGCTGTTGCGCGAAAGCGGGCGCGCCCGCCGCTTCACTGCCCATCAGGGTGCCTTCCAGCAAATGCAGGGCGGGCGTGTGGCACAGTTGCTGTGCGTCACACTGGATCGGACGCTGCCCTGCTTTCCGGAGATCAGTGCCAACAAATATGCGCTGAATATCCGCTTCGTCGCCGCCGATTTCTGTGCCAAGACATCGCTATACGAACAGGATGTCGATTTCAATCTGATTTTCTGCTCGCTGCAATGAGTAAGCCTATCATCGTCACCTGCCCCACCTGCGGCAAAGAACATGTCTGGGACAGCAGCAACCGCTTCCGTCCATTCTGTAGCGAACGCTGCAAACTGATCGACTTGGGGAAATGGGCGAATGAAGAATATCGCGTCAAACAACGCGAATGCGATGCCGGAGATCAGGAAACCCAGGCCTGACGCAACAAGGCGATGCCGTGCGCGCCATGTTTCCATGCAAGCTGCATATCACCAAGCGTCAAACCGCCTAGCGCGTACACCGGTATGGACGAACCGGAGGTGATCGCGGCGAAGTTTTCCCAGCCCAGATGCGGCGCACCCGGATGAGATTGGGTCGGCAGCACCGGACTCAACAACGCGAAGTCGCAACCCAACGCTTGCGCGCGGCGCAATTCCGCCGCGCTATGGCACGAAGCCGCACACCAATCCACTGCAGGACGTTCGGTTAATTCGGCGAGCTGTGCGGCTGTCAGCTGCACCCCGTCCGCGCCCACTTCCTGTGCCAATGCCATATCGCCATTGAGCAACACCCTCGCGCCATGAGCATGCGCCAGCTTCACCGCGCGCAAGGCCAACTCACGCAACACGTCACCAGAGAGAGGTTTTTCGCGCAACTGCACCAGCCGCAAACCCGCTTCCAGCCTGGCTTGCAGCCTGGCCAGGAATGGCTCTACGCCCAGTTCGGCGGCATTGCTGATGGCATACACAGCGGGCAATTCCAGCGCGCGCAGGATGGGGGAGTTGGCTGGAAGGATTGGGTTAACCAAAACTTCGGACGCACGTTGCCATGAGAATTGCTGGCCCTCATGCGGATGCAGCTCGCCAGTCCATGCTGTCACGCGGAAGAAATGCAGGCGCACGGTTGCATGCGGGTAAGTGAACACACGCGTAAGCCACGGATAGGCGGTTTTAACTTCTATGCCCAACTCTTCGCGCAACTCGCGTACCAGCGCATCGTGCGCGGTCTCGCCCGGTTCGATCTTGCCGCCGGGGAATTCCCAGTAACCCGCCCAGATTTTGTCAGGGGGGCGTTGGGCGAGGAGGAATGTTCCATCTGGCCGATCGAGGACGGCGGCGGAGACTTCAATGATCTTATTTTGTGACATGCTGGCCGCACCAATCCCGCGCAAACTGCCCCGCCACCCGCCCACTGCGCGAACCCCGCATCAACGACCACTGCAACGCCGCCGTGCGCACTTCCTCCGTCATGCCTTGCTGCCAGCCATGGTGCGCCAGCCAGTGCGCCACCACAGTGAGATACTCATCCTGCGCAAACGGGTAGAAGGAAAGCCAAAGGCCGAAACGTTCGGACAATGAAACTTTCTCCTCGATACTTTCCGCCGGATGCACTTCATCGCCAACATGCTTGGTGGCGAGATTGTCCCGCATAGAGTCCGGCATCAGGTGGCGACGGTTGGAGGTGGCGTAGATGAGCAGGTTGTCGGAGAAGGCCACCAGATCGCCGTCCAGCGCGGCCTTGAGCGCTTGATAGCCCGGCTCGTCGGTGTTGAAGGAGAGGTCGTCGCAGTACAGGATGAAACGCTCGGCCCGCCCCTGCACCAGCCCGAT
>Ga0210009_1002164_pt1 | contig 14998 bp, 12 predicted proteins | sample CryGeyCG2114_065_FD_185457 | JGI IMG/M metagenome (GOLD analysis project Ga0210009, IMG submission 185457) | Groundwater microbial communities from aquifer - Crystal Geyser CG12_big_fil_rev_8/21/14_0.65 (SPAdes) (version 2) | ecosystem: Environmental > Aquatic > Deep subsurface > Groundwater ... | reverse complement strand
CTAAAGCATTTTTACGAAAACATTAATAAACTTAACAAAACCAATTTAAGCGGATATGTTGTTCTTGGTTCAAATGGTGAAAGCTGTTTCTTAACTCGTGAAGAAAAATTATTACTTATAAAGGCAGCAAAAGAGAAAGCAAGTAAAAATAAAATAATAATCGCCGGTACCGGTTCGGATTCAATAATTGAAACAATATCTTTAACTAACGATGCTGCTAAATTTGGAGCAGGTATTGCATTAGTACTAACTCCATCATTTTTTAAAGGGAGAATGAATCACGAAGCTTTGTTAGAATATTTTTCAACAGTTGCTGACAAAGCAGATATTCCTATATTGATCTACAACGTACCAAAATTTACAAATGTAACCATTGAGCCAAGAACAGTAAAGGAATTATCAAAACACAAAAACATAATAGGAATAAAAAGCAGCTCAACAGATATTGCCTATCTTGGAGAAATTTTAAATTCAGTTGATAATGATTTTAATGTAATTGCAGGTACAGCTTCAATTTTATATGCCGGATTGTCTCTTGGTGCAAAAGGTGGAATTTTAGCTTGTGCCAATATTTTACCTGATGAATGTGTGAAGGTTTATGAATTATTTAATTCCGGTAAATTCGATGAAGCAAGAAATTGGCAAAACAAATTACTTGTTGTTAATAAAGCTATTACTGCAACTTATGGTGTAGCGGGATTAAAAAAAGCAATGGACTGGCTTGGTTATTACGGCGGTCTTCCCCGTTCCCCGCTTCAGAAATTAAACATAAGTGAAGAAGAAAAATTAAAACAAATTTTAATACAAGAAAATTTCTTAAACAAATAAATTTATTAGGAGTTATATAGAATGTCTTCTTTTGAACCACCTAAAAGATTATTAATGGGTCCCGGTCCCTCAAATGTAAATCCAAAAGTTTTAGAAGCAATGTCTCGCCCTACCATCGGGCATTTAGACCCGCGTTTTGTTGAACTAATGGATGAAATAAAAGAACTGCTTCAATATGCTTTTCAAACAAAGAATGAAGTTACTTTCCCTGTATCAGGTCCAGGTTCCGTCGGTATGGAATTATGTTTAGTTAATTTAGTTGAACCCGGCGATAAAGTTATCGTTTGTATTAATGGTGTATTCGGCGGTAGAATGAAACAGATTGTAGAACGCTGTGGAGGAATACCAATTGTAATAGAACAGAATTGGGGTAAAGCTGTTGATCCGCAAAAATTAGAAGAAACATTAACCAAAAACAGTGATGTAAAAATTGTTGCTTTTGTCCACGCAGAAACATCAACAGGAGCTAAATCAGATGTAAAAACATTAACTCAAATTGCTCATAAACATAACTGCCTTGTAGTAGCCGATACTGTTACATCTCTAGGTGGAATTGAATTAAAAATTGATGAATGGCAGATTGATGCTTCTTACTCCGGCACACAAAAATGTATTTCGTGCCCTCCGGGTCTTTCTCCGGTTACTTTTAATCAAAAAGCAATTGACAAGATTAAAAATAGAAGAACTTCTGTTCAAAGCTGGTTTATGGATATAAACCTTGTACTTGGTTATTGGGGACAAGGAGCAAAAAGAACTTATCATCATACCGCTCCTATCAATTCACTCTATGGACTTCACGAAGCTCTGCTTTTATTAAAAGAAGAAGGATTAGAAAATGCCTGGAAAAGACATCAACAAAACAGTGAACTTCTTTGTAAAGGTGTTGAAGAATTGGGTTTGGAAATTTTTGTAAAAGTAGATGAACGATTACCTGAATTAGTTACTGTAACAGTACCAAATGGAATTGATGAAGCAAAAGTAAGAAGCACTTTATTAACTGAACATAACATTGAAATTGGCGCCGGACTTGGTGCATTAGCCGGTAAGATCTGGCGAATAGGTTTGATGGGATACACATCAAACGAAAAAAATGTAACAGAATTTCTATCAGCTTTTAAAAAAACATTAAAAGATTAATACACAATTATTGAAATTTTTATAAAAAATAAATGCCTACTATTTTAATACATAAAAGCTTATTTTTATCCTCAATATAATTTAAGGTATTTTTCTAAGTCACTATGAATAAAACATTAATTCCATTTCTATTAATCTTAATTTCAATAACTACAACTACTGCTCAAGAAATTCAGCATAGATGGAAACCTCTGCAAAATGAAATGGCTAAAAAAATCTGGTATGATGTAGCATCAATTGAATATGCAACAGACGGAGATACTTTTGATATCTGGCTATTGGAGCAGCATGATCCGCCTTTAGTTTTTAAAGAAATTGACGGAGAAGTATATAGATCAAAAATATTATATACTATTGATCTTAATACTGTTAAATATGGTATATTACAGGTTATCTATTATAATTCTAAGAATGAAAAACTATACAGCTTCACTTATCCCATTGCAAACTTCCCGGATAAATATAAATACACTTATCCTATAATGAAGGACAGTTTTCTTTATACAATTGTAAAAGAATTTATCAAAGCCAGAAAGAACAAACAGATGGTAAATGAAAAAACAAAATAATGATTTTGAAAATTTTGTTTTTGTGAAAGATTCCCCTGTCCACGGTAAAGGTATTTTTACTACAGGAGATATTCCCAAAAAAGAAACGATTATGCCAATTATTGGTGAAGTTATTTCCGGCAAGGAATGCGAACGCAGAGAAGAAGAAGAGAATAATGTTTACATTTTTTGGAACGGATGGAAATATATTGATACTGCTAAGACAGATAAAATTAGATACATAAACCATAACTGCAATTTTAACTGCGATGTTATTGACCGCAAAGATAAGAAACTATATTTGATTGCATACAGAGATATTAAAGCCGGAGAAGAACTAACAATAGACTACGGCTACGATGATATTTATGAAGATTGCAAATGCGAAAAATGTAAGACTCAAAACAACTAATAATTTATATCTGAACTTCTTAAAATTCTCTTCCCTTTTTACAATAAATAATTAATATTTGAAAATATACTTGGGGGTTAATAACATACCAAATATTCTTTAACCTCTAGAAAAATTTTGCCAATATATATCTGAAATATAAAGTTTATTATGTTGATATAGTAAAGAAATATATATGCAGAGTATATTTTCAAAAAAAAAAAAAATGTTATTATTAATTAAAAAAAACACAATTTGGAATATATATATTCAGCTGTGAGCATACCTGTCCATCTCTAACATATCTATGTTTTTTTACCAATAATAATGTGCAGTATAAGTAATAGTTAAGTTTTCAGTCTATTGCCTTTATATATGTTTTTTTATCTAACTAATTGAGGCGAATATGAATACAAGGTTTCTCCCTAAGAAAACCAATCTTATTATTTCAGTTGCCCTGCTTTGTCTTGTAATAATTATTACCGGATTTGTTTATTACAACTATGAGCAAAACTCCATTGTTAATAATAAATACAAAGAGCTTAAAAACGTCTCGGATTTCAAAAGCCAGCAATTATACAGCTTTATCAAAGAACAAAAAGCAACTCTTAAGATAGTTTCTTCCTCAACTTTTTTTGCAAATGGAATTAAAGAATTTTTACACTCTCCTTCAGATGTTAATCTTAAAATCGATATTGTAGATCGCTTAAAACCTATATTTGAAGAACAAAAGTTTGAAAATATTATTCTTACCGATGAAACCGGTAAATTATTATTGGCGGTAAAGCCCGGCATAAAAGACCTATCTGAATTTACAATTTCAAAAATTAAACAGGCAGCAGCTACTGAAAAAATAGTTTTTTCCGATTTATATTTTTGTAATCTTCACAATGAAATTCATTTGGATTTTATTGCGCCAATTGTAGATGAACAGTCTAAAGTTATAGCCGCTTTAATATTTCGCATTAATCCGGAAGAAGAGTTTTTCCCTCTTTTACAATACTATCCCGAATCAAGTATTTCCCTTGAAACTATTTTAAGAAAAGATGAAGACAGCGTCTTATTTATCAGCGAAACAAGATTTGGCAGTAACACAGCTTTTAAATTAAAAATACCATTAACCCGTAAAGAAGGCCCGGCTGTGCAAGCGGTAATGGGTAATCTTGGTCAGTTCGAAGGGAAAGATTACAGAGGTGTAAAAGTCCTTTCAGATATTAGAAAATTAACTGACCCCGAATGGATAATGATTACTAAAATTGATAAAAGCGAAATTAACGCTGAGCTATTAGAAAAGACCTATTATATTCTTGCAATTTGTTTGGGCTTAATATTTACCGTCAGCTTAGGGTTCGTTTGGTTTTATAATCAACGTCAAAAAAATATTTATGAGGAACTTTATAGAAAAGAAAAAGAAATTGGGCAGCATCAAGAACGATTCAAAGTAACAATGGAGAGCTTGGGAGAAGGTATAATTACAACCGATGTGAATGGGAAAATACGATATCTAAATTTAAAAGCCGAAAAATTGACCGGCTGGAACCTCAGAGAGGCAAAAGGAAGAATGCTTTCTGAAATTTATCACGTTAAGAATGAAGAAACCGGTCAGATTGAAAACAATATTCTCGACAAAGTAATCAAACACGGTATAGTAAAAGAGCTTGCTAATCATACAATTCTGATTTCCAGAGAGGGAAAAGAGATACCAGTAATGGATACCGGCGCACCAATTTTTAATACTGACGGTTCTGTTAACGGTATTGTTATAACTTTCCATGATGAAGCGGAAAAAAGAGCTCAGCAAAAACTTATTAAAGATAATGAAGAAAAATATAGGTTTTTGTCGGCACAGTTTGAGGCAATTTTAGACCATATTCCCGGGCTGGTTTTTTATAAAGATACAAAAAATAATTTCATAAGGGTAAATAGATATTTTGCGGAAGCAAATAAAACCACAAAAGAAGCCTTTGAAAACAAAAACTGCGCTGATATTTATCCGAAAGAAATTGCTGATAAATATTATGAAGATGATTTATCGGTAATTAATTCCGGCGTTGCAAAGTTAAATATTGAAGAACCCTGGCTAACCGAAACTGGTGCCAGATGGGTTAATACAAATAAAATTCCGTTTGTTGATAACGAGGGAAATATTATAGGGATTATTGGTTTATCATTCGATATCACCGAGCGTAAAAAAGTTGAAAAAGAATTGCTCACGTCTGAAGGAAAATACCGCGACTTGATTGAGAACGCAACGGTTGGCGTTTATTCATCAAATTTGAAGGGAGAAGTTTTGTTCGTCAACAAGAGGTTTGCAGATATTTTGGAAGCCGAATCCCCGGAAGAGTTAAAAAATTCGGCAGCAATCGTCCTTTATAAAAACCCGGAAGACCGAAATAGGTTTATCCGGTTACTTAAGGAAAACGGAATCGTTACCAACTTTGAAACCGAGCTGATAACCAGGAAAGGGAACACAATATCGACTCTGGTAAGCGCGAAACTCGAGGAAGAAATACTTACCGGAATGGTGCTGGATATCACCGAGCTCAAAAAGGTTCAAGATAAACTTAGTGAATCCATTAATCGTTTCAACCGATTGGTTTCTAAATTAAATGATGTTGTGTGGACAGCCTCTATTGACAGTTCTGAGATAACAGATGTGAACGATTCTTTAGAAGATATTTATGGAATTACAATTGACGAGTTTAAAGCAAACCCTAAACTTTGGATTGAGATGGTGCATCCCGATGACAGAGAAATTGCAGAAGCGAGCAGTAAAGAACTTTATGAAAAAGGACAGGCATCTGCAGAATATAGAATTGTTAAACCGGACGGGACTGTTACCTGGCTGTTTGACAGAAAATCAATAATTTATGATGATAATGAAAAACCGATTTCAATTGGCGGGATTGCAAAAGATATCACCGAGAGTAAACTGGCGGTTGAAGAAATTATTAAAGCCAAAGAAAAAGCGGAAGAAATTAATAGACTCAAATCCAATTTCTTTGCCAATATGAGCCACGAGCTTAGAACTCCTTTTGTAGGTATAATAGGATATGCGGAAATTCTTGCAGAAAATTTACAAAACACTAAAGATGGAGAATTTGCTGATGCAATACTTGAGTCTTCGCAAAGAATGATTAGAACGCTGAATCAAATTTTAGATACATCAAAACTTGAATTTGAAGAAAGAATAATTGAAAAAAGATGGCTTGAGGTTGATATATTAATTGAGAGAGTTTATAAAAATTATTTAAAAAATGCGGAGAAAAAAACTTAGAATTTCGGAAAAATATTGTTCCTAATAACTACTTAATATTTACAGATGGAGAATTACTTGAGCAAATAATTTCCAATTTAGTAAGTAACGCAATCAAATATACTCCCCAAGGAAGCGTAAGCATTTCTGCCGATATTATCAAAAAAAATACAACCGATGTTCTTAGAATTGAAGTCAAAGATACCGGCATAGGAATACCAAAAAATCAACACGATGTTATATGGAAACAATTCAGACAAGTAAGCGAAGGACTTAGCCGCAGTTTCGAAGGAACGGGTCTAGGACTCTCTATTGTAAAAGCCAATGCCAAATTACTCGGTGGTAATATTTCCCTTGAAAGTGAAAAAGGTGAAGGATCAATATTTGTTTTTGAAATGCCGCTTGTAAAATCAGTTAATTCGAAGTCTGAAACTTCTGCTAATAATACAATTGCAGCCGAAAGATCCGGCAATTCAAAAGAAAAATCAGGTGTACATAAAAAAATACTGTACATTGAAGATGACAAGGCTTCAAGAGATGTAATTACCAGATTTCTTTTGAATAAGTATGATATTGTAACAAAAGATTCAGCCGATGAATCGCTGCAAATTGTAAATGAAACTAAATTTGACGCCATACTTATGGATATAAATTTAGGAAACGGCCTGAACGGGATTGAGGTTTCACAATTAATTAAAAAAGAGCCCGGTTACCAAAATATACCTATTATTGCTGTAACCGCCTTTGCAAGCGATGATGACAAAACTGAATTTTTATCAAAAGGTATGACACATTATATTTCAAAGCCGTTTAGACAAAATGAATTACTCGATTTATTAAATAACGTTTTTGCGGAGTGAAGACCTGGCAAGTTGCTCTTGCCGTCCGCCCGCTAGAGGCGGTAAGCTGGGCGGCGGGTTATTTGCAATGTAGTTATGTTGCCAAATTAAGATGTAGTAAAAATGAATTGAATGTTTGGCAAAATGTGATTACATTGTACCCACGTTTATTAAAAAAGAGATAATATGAAAACAAAAATAGTCAAAATAGGTAACTCTAGAGGTGTAAGAATACCAAAATCTTTTATTGATGAAAGTGGCCTAAAAAGTGAAGTCGAACTTGAAGTTATAGATGGTAAAATAATAATAAAGCCAATTTCTAAACCAAGAGAATCTTGGGATTCTGCTTTTTATAAAATGTCCCAAAACAAAGATGATATCTTGCTTGATTCGCAAGAACTAACTAGTCAAACTTCCTGGGATTACAAAGAATGGGAATGGTAAATGATCCTTAGGTTTGAAGTTTATTATGTCAATTTAGATCCGACAATTGGTAGTGAAATTAAAAAAACACGACCGTGTGTGATTATTTCGCCAAATGAAATGAATCGTAATATTTCTACAATTATTATAGCCCCCCTTACATCCAAGTTAAGAAATTACCCCACTCGAGTGCCTTGTAGGGTTGAAGGGAAACAAGGGCAAATTGTATTAGATCAAATAAGAACGCTAGACAAATCAAGGCTGATAAAAAGAATAGCTACCTTGAATAAAAGTACTCAGAAAAAAGTGTTTAATGTATTAGCAGAAATGTTCTCTGAGTAGGCAACATAACCCGCAAATCAACCGGTCGCCGTTTTTCCCGAAGGGACAGCTTTGTGTTGTTCTTAAGTTTTGTGATATATGTAAGGTTGCTGTCCGGCAGTAATGTTCTAAAATAAATTGTTGCAGCCGGCGCGTACGATGAAAGTTACGCATCCCGCCGCGGCGGGACTAAATTATTGGAGTTGGTCAATTAATCGGCATTGCAGTTCCCCTGCCTCGGCTTGAAGTCGAGTCAAGGCGGGCGCCTACGCTAAAATTTATTATCCGTAACTTTATCTGAAGGATAGCTTCGGCGGATAGACTGGGGCGGTAGCTTAGCAACCACGTCGTTAGCCACTGATTAAGTTTATCAAAAATTAAGTTTCAAAATGGTTATATTGGCAACGAAAATAAACAAAGGAATTTTCTAAATGCCTCAGTTATGGACAAAAGAGAAAGAGATTGAATTCTTTACTAATTCTAGAAAATTTGCAACACCCGAACAATTATTTTATGTCTCCGATGACAACCGATATTTCGCCTATTGGCCTAAAACTTACAAAGGCGATAAAACAACACTCCAGAGCAGAAATTCTTTAATTGGAAATTTTACTGAAAAATTTTCTGTTGACCTTCTTCAAGATTTTGCAAGGAAACATAATTGGTTTGCTGTGCAAGGTGTTGTTTGTGATGAAATAGGTTTGAGCAAGCAATCAAATGCTGATGTTGCTATTTGTAAAACCAAGGATATCAATCAAAAGCCAGAAAATATCTTGATGCTTTTTGAAGTAAAAATGTCGATAGTATGGAATTGGGAACTCGTAATAAACGATAAAAATGAAAAATTGATTTGTCTCGGTGATTATAAAACGCACAAAGGTAATCCTGGATTGCTTCGCTCTGATTCAATGCTAAAAGCAATTGGGAAAAGTATAAATATACGCGTATCAGAATACGCAGCTTCGCGAATACCAATCGTAATCTTGGGTAATACTCCAATTACTCAATCTTACAATAAGAAAGTAGATTTCCTTTTCAATGCGGGAATTATTCAAGGATTTTGGTCAGTAAATCCTAATCCACTTGATAATAATGGTGAAAATATCAAGGAAACTGAAAAGGGTGGGTTTTTCAGAATGGACAATTATTCAGAATTAGAGAATCATTTAGAAAACTTACTTTCTGCACCGAAAGAATTTTTCTCAAGTATGAAATCAAAAAAGGAAATTGGTAGAATAATTGAAATTGCTAATGAAGAATCCGATCTTGAAATGAAAGCACAAAAATTTTTACAATTGATAAGAGATTAATAATGGATGTAAATATAAAAAGAAAGCAAGGTACTAAAACAAGCTCATTTGGTACAAATGGTAGAATAAATCACGATTCTTCACAATTCTATAATAGTAGACTATATGAGGGATTAGTAAAAACTGAAAAAATCGATTACTTCGAGAATGAAATTCCACCGAAGATTATCAATAACATTTTTTGTAAATCAAGTGAGCAAATGGAAGAGTTGCCGGATAGCAGTGTCCATCTGATGATAACTTCTCCACCATACAATGTTACCAAAGAATATGATGATAACTTAAGTCTTGATGAATATGTTGACTTACTAAACCGAGTTTGGAAAGAAACTTATCGCGTTCTAGTTCCGGGTGGTCGAGCTTGTATCAATGTAGCAAATCTTGGACGTAAACCATATATCCCATTGCATTCATACATTATTGAGGGGATGCTTTCTTTGGGTTTCTTAATGAGAGGAGAAATAATTTGGAACAAAGCTTCAAGTGCAAGTCCATCGACTGCTTGGGGCAGTTGGCTTTCTGCTGCCAATCCAGTTTTACGCGACATTCACGAATATATTTTAGTTTTCTCTAAGGATTCTTTTTCGATGCCAAGAAAAGGAAAAGAGGCAACGATAAAAAAAGAAGAGTTTTTAGAATGGACAAAAAGTGTCTGGACATTCTCAGCAGTATCAGCTAAAAAAGTTGGTCATCCTGCACCATTCCCCGAAGAATTACCACATCGCTTAATAAATTTATACTCATTTAAAAATGATGTTATTCTTGACCCATTTCTTGGAAGTGGAACTAGTTGTATTTCAGCACTAAAAAATAATCGAAATTATGTTGGATATGATATCAGCAAAGAGTATATAAATTTAGCTAACAGAAGACTAAACGAAATAAAAAATCAAACTGATTTATTTGAAGAAGAGGCATAACCCGTAAATCAACCGGCCGCCGTTTTTCCCGAAGGGACAGCTTTGTGTTGTTCTTAAGTTTTGTGATATATGTAAGGTTGCTGTCCGGCAGTAATGTTCTAAAATAAATTGTTGCAGCCGGCGCGTACAATGAAAGTTACGCATCCCGCCGCGGCGGGACTAAATTATTGGAGTTGGTCAATTAATCGGCATTGCAGTTCCCCTGCCTCGGCTTGAAGTCGAGTCAAGGCGGGCGCCTACGCTAAAATTTATTATCCGTAACTTTATCTGAAGGATAGCTTCGGCGGATAGACTGGGGCGGCAGCTTAGCAACCACGTCGTTAGCCACCTTCTTAATTATGGAAAAATTATGAATCGTAATGAAGCTGAAAACAGACTAAAACTAAATCAAGTTTTATCCCAACTAATTATCAAATAAGAGATTCATTAGTAATAGATTTTAATAAAGATGGAATAAATGATATTGTTATGGCTCTGCAAAGTAATTCAGATGATCTGTCTGCAGTTGATGATCCGGGAATATTAATAATACTAAAAGGTGTTAATTACACTGATTATAATTTAAGTGTCCGTAATGATTCCTTACTGTGGTGTAAAACTTACGGCGATATGATGGGATATACATTTGATGGATTTGTATTTGAAAACGATACACTTGAAGTTAGTCAAGCCGGTGGTTCTTCCGGGAGATGGGGTTTTAAATACTATTTTGTTTTTGATGATAAAACAGATAATTGGTTTATTGTTAAAAAATATTCCTTCAGCTATAACAGCAATAATCCCGAAGAATCTTTTGAAGATTCAACTATTGTTTATAACCCAAAAATAAACATTTAATTGGCTGCCACAGCTTGTCCGGAATTTATATTGGGAGTCGTATTGTGCCAGTACTTAAAAGTAGTTAATGCTATCTATCAGTAACGGTACGCCCGTGAACACCTTTTAAAACACTAAATTAAAATATCTTAATTAATAAATTTGTTGCACTTATATACATTTTAATTTTACTTACAAGTTAGTTATATTCAATAAGTATTTATTAATAAACGAGAAATCTTAAAATGATTAAATTTTTAAGAATTAAATCTAAAAAAACCGGTCTGCCTCCCGGCACTATGGTTCATGTTGGTGAAGATTCAGCTGTTGAAACTGTAATTTCCATAATTGACTACGACAAAGATAATTTTGCCCAAACAAAAGTTAATTCAATTAATGATATCTTAAAACTAAGAGATACCAATACAATTAAATGGGTAAATATTGAAGGTCTTAAAAATATTGAATTAATTGAATCCATAGGGCATTCATTTAATGTTCATCCGTTAGTGCTTGAAGATATTGTTAACGTACACCAAAGACCAAAATTTGAAGAATACGATAATTATTTATTTATAGTATTAAAAAGTATCAGTTTACATAGTAAAGAATTCTCCGTATCACACGATCAGGTAAGTATTTTACTATTTAATAATATAGTATTTACATTGAAAGAAAAACACGATGATATTTTTATTCCGCTACTCCAAAGAATTGAAAACAGTAAAGGTAAAATAAGAGCATTTGGCTCTGATTATCTGGTATATACTATAATTGATACATTAGTCGATCAGAATTTTTTAATACTTGATGCTCTGGATGAAATTGTAGATTCAGTTGAAGAAGAATTACTAGCTAATACAACAAAGGAAACTCTTTCCTCAATTCAGAAAATAAAAAGAGAGCTAATTTATATTAGGAAATCTGTTTCACCTTTAAGAGAAATGCTGACTTCCCTTTTAAGAAGTGAATCGGATTTGATAAGCGAACAAATTGAGATTTACTTTAGAGATGTATACGACCATGCAATTCGTATTAATGAATCAATAGAATCTTACAGAGATATGCTTTCCGGTTTGCTGGATGTTTATATGTCAAACGTAAGCAACAAAATGAATGAAGTAATGAAAATTCTTACTGTGTTTGCAGCTATATTTATTCCGCTTACATTTATTGCCGGTATATACGGAATGAATTTTGAATTTATGCCCGAACTGAAACTTAAGTGGGCTTACCCTGCTCTGTGGGTGCTATTTATAGCAATACCAATTATTTTGGTAATAGTGTTTAAAAAGAAGAAGTGGTTATAAAAGAATTTTCTAACTTATTTGTCACGGCACTAATGTGACACAAAAAAAATAGCTATCTGAAATTATTTTTTATTATTCTTGGAAGTCTTATCTTTTACTAAAACTTCATAGAGATCTAACCTTCTGTCATTCCAATTAAGTGTAGTACCGTTCATTTTATTTCTTCTTAATTCTTCCAGATCAACATCGTGAATTACAACTGTTTCAACATTAGGTGTACATTCTGCTGCAATACCGTCTCTTGCAAAAACAAAATCAGATGGAGTAAATATACCTGATTGAGCATATTGAATATCCATATTATCAACTTGAGGAAGGTTGCCTACATTACCGGCCATAGCAACAAAAATTTGATTTTCAATACTGCGTGCCTGCGCACAATATCTTACTCTTAAGTAACCTTTTCTTTCATCCGTACAGAATGGAACAAATAAAATTTCAGCGCCTTTTTCAACTGCAATTCTGGTAAGTTCAGGGAACTCTACATCATAACAAATCTGTATTGAAATTTTTCCGCAATCAGTATCAAAAACTTCCACACTGTTTCCGGGAACTACTCCCCACCATCTTCTTTCATTTGGAGTAATATGCAATTTATATTGTTTTCCTATTTCCCCGTTTCTTTTGAATAAAAATGAAATGTTATAAAGATTTCCATCTTCCTGAACAAAATGAGAGCCACCAATGATATTAATATTATATCTTACCGCTAAGTTTGAAAATAATGATAAATATTCAGGAGTATATTCAGCAATTTCTCTTGCTGCCATTCCTGGTCTTTTATTTCCCAAAAAAGATAATAATTGAAGTGTAAATATTTCAGGAAACAAAATGAAATCAGATTTATAATTAGAAGCTACATCAACAAAATATTCGCATTGTGTTGCAAAATCTTCAAATGAACTAATTTTTCTCATTTTATATTGTACAACGCAAATTCTTACTGGTCTAGAAGTTGTATATCTTCTATGAGGATGGGGTTGATAATGAATATTGGTCCATTCTAAAAAAGTTGCATATCCTTCAGACTCTTTATCTGAAGTCATATAACTTTTTATTATTCTTTTTAGAACAAATCCATTTGCTAACTGAGTTGTTAATACAGGATCATAAATAACTTTGGATTGAACTTCTTCAACATATTCTTCAATAGTTAATTTATTTTTGTATTTATGAAATTCGGGTACTCTTCCGCCAACAACAATTCGCATTAAATTCTTATCACGCGCTAATTTTTTACGGGCATCATATAATCTTCGGGCAAGTTTCATCCCTCTGTATTTAGGGTGAACCATTATTTCTATTCCATATAAAGTATCACCTTCGGGATTATGGTTAGAAATTGTTCCGTAATTACTAATCTCCTGCCAGGAATGTTTATCTGTATAAATATCAAAATCTATAATTAAACTAGAAGAAGACGCAATAATTTTTCCTTTGTATTCTATGCAAAGTTGTCCTTTCGGGAATATTTTCAACTGACTTCGTATTTGTTCTTTACCCCAGGGAAGCATTTCAGGGAAACATAGCTTTTGTAATTCTATTAATTGTTCATAGTCTTTTAATTTAAGTGTTCTTACAGCTATTTTCTTTTGAATTTCTTCTAATTTTATTTCTTTCATATAGTCTTTGTATTAATTGTAATTATGATATTTTGATAGCAATGCCAAAGGATATATTGTCAATATAAAGAATATTAATATAATTTTCTTTTAATATCTGTTTCAATGGAGGGAAATTATAGCTCTATTTTATAGTTTTTAACTCAACCCAAAATTTGCTGCCTTTATTTTTCTCACTTTCAAATCCGAATGTGCCACCCAGTAGATCAACAGCGTTTTTAACAATAGATAACCCCAATCCTGTCCCCTCTACATAAACAGAACTAGCTTCTTTTGTTCTGTAAAATCTTTCAAAAATACGGGATTTTTCTTTTTCAGAAATTCCAATCCCATTATCTTTTACTTCAATACGAATTATATTTTCTTCCGCTTTAACATCAAAATTTATTTCTCCGTTTTCCTTTGAATATTGTATGGCATTAGAAATAAGATTTGAAACAATGTTATTGATTAAATTATTATTTGCCTTAACACTACATTCTTTTTTACAGTTAGTATTATAGTTAAATTTTATTTTTTTGTTTTTTGATTTTAACTTAAACTCTGAGGCAATTTCAGAAAGAATTGGTGTAATATTAATCCTTTCAATGTTATCTACTTCATTCTTCTCTATTCTGCTTAAATTTAAAAGATCGTAAACTAAATTTTCCAGATATATCGATTGATTATAAATTTTATTTAAAAAATTTAATTTTGTCTTTTCATCTTCTACATTACCTGACATAAGTGTTTCTGCATAACCGCGAATTGAAGTAAGCGGGGTTTTAAATTCGTGACTAACATTTGCAACAAAATCTATTCTTACTGTTTCAAGTTTATGAATTTTTGTAACATCACCAACAACAAGAATAAATCCATTATCATTTTCATTTATCTGAAAAGGTTCAATTGAATATTCTATATATTTTTCTTTGTAGTATTTAGTTTTTCTATTTATGGTTGTTTTCTCTCTATCAAATGTTTGAATATCATTCAATAAAGGTGGGAATGTTAATATGCTGTATGCGTTTGCATTTAATTCAAAGTTACTCGGCAAATTTAAAATTTTAGGAAAGTTATTGTTGCAAAAACTTAATGTACCATCTGAATGAAAAACTGCAATACCTTCATTAAGAGAATCAATAATATTCAGTAGATGTTTATTTTCATCTTGTAATTCTTTTTTCTGACTATTAAAGTTTTCAAAAATAATATTTATTACCTGTATAATATCATCGTATTTGGGATAATTTACATTCTGTATTTCTTCATAATTTTTTAATCGTTTCCTTTCCTCT
>Ga0210009_1002162_pt1 | contig 15007 bp, 15 predicted proteins | sample CryGeyCG2114_065_FD_185457 | JGI IMG/M metagenome (GOLD analysis project Ga0210009, IMG submission 185457) | Groundwater microbial communities from aquifer - Crystal Geyser CG12_big_fil_rev_8/21/14_0.65 (SPAdes) (version 2) | ecosystem: Environmental > Aquatic > Deep subsurface > Groundwater ... | reverse complement strand
CACATAAGTCAAACAGAACGCTCCGGAGTTGATGCCGAAAGATTATCGGTTAAACGTAAACAGATTGAATATCTAAGCAGTCATATCGGGGAGGAATTTCATGCTGTTATTTCGGGCATTATTCATTTCGGTATTTTTATTAAACTAACCGATATACTTGCCGAAGGACTTGTTCGCCTGCGTGATTTGGAGGGAGATTTTTACGTTTACGATGAAAAAAATTATTCTTTAATTGGCAGAAGAACTAAAAAACAATTTCGCCTCGGCGATAAAGTAACTGTTAAACTCATTAGAGTTGACCAGGATAAAATGGAATTGGATTTTATAATCATTGAAGATTAAGAGGTCGATGTTATGAGAAATGCTTTTCTCAAATTTTTTATTTTAAGTTTAATTCTTTCAACTTCAAGTTTTGCGCAGTTCGGTAAAAACAAAGTTCAGTATAAAGACTTTACCTGGTATTATATTCAAACCGATCATTTTGATATTTACTTCACGCAGGATGGTCCGAAGCTTGCCGAATTCGCCGCCAAAGTTTCCGAAGAGGCTCTATCATCAATACAAAAAAGTTTTAAGTACCGGATTAATAACCGAATTTCACTTATCGTTTACAATAGTCAAAATGATTTTCAGGAAACAAATATAACCGACCAGTACTTAAGTGAAGGCATCGAGGGTTTTACCGAACTATTTAAAAACCGGGTTGTCGTTCAGTTCAGAGGATCGTATAAAAAGTTTAGTCACTTAATGCACCACGAACTTGTGCATGCCGTTATGAACGATATGTTTTACGGCGGCTCGGCGCAGAATATTATTTCTAATAATATTTCTATAAATATTCCGTTATGGTTTAGCGAAGGAATGGCTGAATACCAGGCGCTTAGCTGGGACGTTGATACTGACATGTTTATACGAGATGCGGCAATAAACGAATATCTCCCCGATATTAAGCAGCTCGACGGTTACTTTGCTTATCGCGGCGGACAGGCTGTGTTTTATTACATCGCCAAAAAATACGGCAGAGAAAAAATTGGAGAACTCATTAATAAAGTTAGAAGCACCGGAAATGTTGAAGAAGGATTTAAAGCAGCTATTGGGCTTGATATTAAAGAATTGAATGAAAGATGGAAGAAAGATATTAAAAAAACTTTTTGGCCAGATATTGCAAAGAGAGATGATCCGGATGAATTTTCAAAAAGATTAACGGACCACCGGGAAGACGGCGGATTTTATAATACAAGCCCGGCTATTTCACCTCAAGGCGATAGAATTGCGTTTATATCTAACCGTAATTATTATTTTGATGTTTTCCTAATGAATGCTTCCGACGGTAAAATTATTAAAAAACTCGTTGAAGGTAACCGGACAAATGATTTTGAAGAATTGAATATCTTAACCCCCGGTTTAAGTTGGTCGCCCGACGGCACTCGCATTGCTCTTTCAGCAAAAAGCGGCGGATATGATGCCATCTATTTAATTGATGTTGAAAGTGAAGATTATCAATCACTCCCCGTTCAACTTGATGGAATAGAGAGCGTTATCTGGTCTCCCGATGGAAATAACATCGCATTTGTCGGACATACTCCAAAACAATCGGACGTTTACATTTTTAATTTGGCAGATAAAAATCTACTCAACTTAACTGATGATTTATTCACAGATTCATATCCGGCATGGTCGCAAGACGGCGAAAAAATATATTTCTCATCGGACAGAACCGAAGTATTAAATCCTACAGTATTGCCCGACACATTTAGATTTTATAACCACGATTATCATCAGCTTGATTTATATTCAATCGAAATTAAATCAAAAAAAATTGAACGGATCACAAATCTTCCTTTAAGCGATGAAACTTTTCCTGTTGCCGGACCGGATGGAAATGAAATATTGTACATCTCCGATATCAACGGTATTAATAATATCTATAAAAGAAAAATAACTATTAATGAAAACGATTCGGTTTCCGTTTTGAGCGAACATACTGGTGTGCCTGTAACAAATTCTTTGAATGGTTTGTATCAATTATCTTCTTCTGCGGACGGTAAAAAACTTGCTTTTACAAGTTTATATCAGTCTGCTTTTAATATATTTTTATTAACCAATCCATTTGAATCTTCATTAGACGGGCAGCAGCTTGAGCCGACTATATATATCAAAAACTTGAAAGATAGAGAAACCGGCAAAGGCGGTTTGTTTGATGATGAAGAACTTGATACAAAGAAAAGGGATTCTTCAAAAGTAGAAAGTTTACAATTTTATACCGGCAGTTTTGTCGACTCTTCTGGTGTTTATGGAGACTCCGTAAAAATCGATTTTCAAAATTATATTTTCGGAGATAAAGTTGTAACGGGCGGCGATACATCAAGCATTTCTAGCAGCTTATTTAACTTAAGCGATAACCTTGACGAAGAAGGAAATTACAAAGTAAACCGATACAAGATTACTTTTTCGCCCGATTTAATTTATGCAAATGCCGGATATAGTTCACTCTACGGATTACTTGGCACTACTGTAATCACTTTCAGCGATGTTCTTGGCAACCATCGGCTTATTGGTGTAACAAGTCTTCAGGTTGATTTAAAGAACAGCGATTACGGACTTGCATACCAGTACCTTCCCGAGCGAATTAATTTCAGCATAGAGGGATTTCACACTGCAAGATTTGTTTTTCTTTCAAGAGGCGGTCGCTCCAATTTATTCCGCTATCGAAACTACGGCGCAGTTGTTTCTGCAAGTTACCCGCTCAGCAAGTTTAACAGAATTGATGGAGGACTAAGCTGGCTTAATGTTTCGCAAGAAAATCTTGATGCGCCGGGTGAACAAACAGATAAAGTTAATTATCTAATACCGATGCTAAGTTTTGTACATGATAATGTATTATGGGGTTATACTTCTCCGGCAGATGGCTCCCGCTATCGGTTCGATGTGTTGGGCAACCCCGGAGTTCTTGGAAAACATAACACATTTTATTCTTTCCTTGGCGATTACCGGAAGTATTTTTTATTCTGGGGAGATTATTCTTTTGCTTTTAGATTATCCGGCGGTTACTCGGGCGGCTTAACCCCGCAGCGGTTTTTTATCGGCGGTATTGAAAATTGGATAAATAGAAATTTTGCAAACACAGAAATACCGCTTGAATCGGCGGCTGATTTTGCATTTTTAACTCCCGGGCTTCCGTTAAGAGGTTATGATTACGCCGAACAAGTTGGAACAAGATATGGACTTATGAACATGGAATTACGTTTCCCATTAATTAGATATCTTGTTACCGGCGCCCTGCCTATTCTATTTAGTAATATTCTTGGAACCGTTTTTGTTGATATGGGAAGCGCCTGGACTAATAATAAGCAGCTTAAGTTTTTTGAAAAAAACGGAAATGGAAAACTTGTTACAAAAGATTTGTTAATGGGAACAGGTGTTGGAGCAAGAGTGTTTTTCCTCTACTTCCTTTTAAGGTTTGACGTTGCCTGGGCGTATAATTTCAATCATTTTTCACAACCGAAATATTATTTATCTCTTGGCGCAGATTTTTAAATTAAAAAATAACCTACAACTTGCATGTATTTGATTTTATCGAATGCCTGTATTTTTTTAGGAATTATTAATTTCCCAGTCTTCGAGACTCTTGCCAGAATTACGACATGAAAATATTACATCATTATTTCCGGAGATTTACTCAGCAAACGGTAAGTCTCCAATCCATGTCTTTTCACACAAATCGTCTCACCGTTTCGTTTCCCATGAAGTTATCTATACTGCTTTTTTCTCTGTTGTCTTCTCTGTTTTTGTTTCTGGTTTAATATCTGTTTTGGTTTCTTTACTAACTGAGTTGTTGTTTTTAGAAGATGGATTTTTATAATCTGTTTGATAAAAACCGGTTCCTTTAAATATTGGTCCCGAACCTGCACCTATTAATCGTTTCACTTTTCCAGAACATTTTGGACATAGTTTAACAGGTTCGGCAGTCATTGATTGAAACAATTCGAACTTGTGGTTACATTCTAAACATTTATAATCATACGTTGGCATAATATTCCTAAAATTTTAAGTGCAATAATAATGAAATATTTGTTTTTTTTCTATAAATTTGACTCGAACATATTTAATTAGATTCTTTTGAACGATTTTATCACTTAATACTTCGGAATAAAAATGTGAAAAAGCTTGCGCTTGTTTCCTTCCTTGCTGTCTTTATGTACGGATGTTTAAATTATGATCAATACATCTCCCTTTACCCGGACGGTTCAGGCAAGATGAGTGTTGAATATTGGATGTTCTCGCCAGACAGCACAAGTTTAAATTTTTTAGATCGACTTGGATTATTTAATGAAGATTCAATTCGTAATGAATTTTCTTCCGAACACAGTACCATCGAAAATGTTGAGGTTTTTTCCGACACTACCGATAGTACAATACATGCAAAAATAGAACTAACATTTGTTCAAATTGATTCTTTGAATGAAACTAAAGCCTTTGCCGATGCAGATTTTTTATTGCTCGACGGCGCTGAAGGACAAAAAATTTTTTCACAGTTTATTCCGCCGATTACAACTGGTTTCGGGGTTGACGGTTCAAAGTATTTTGTAAAATATGTTTATAAAGTTTCAGGTGAAATTATAACGCATAATGCACATCAAGAAAAAAATCAAACCCTTACGTGGATATACTCTTTGGCAGACATTGGCGGCGGAAAAACTGTTTCCTTTACATTTCGCCCCTTTAAACTGAAAGAAACTCCTTACTGGATTTATATTCTTTCTGGTGCAGTTTTGGCGATTGTAATTTTCTTCCTTTTCCGTAGAAAAAAAGATTGAACAACCTTTTAGTTCAATTTAACTTTTATTGACTTACCGAAGGTATTTCTTTATATTTCGGCTCTTTTTTTTGGATATAAACGAAAATTAATTTTTGTTAAATGGCAATTACTGATTTTAAAATATTCTCCGGTGGTTCTAACAGACCTCTGGCTGAAAAAATTGCACGCAAACTTGACAGACCATTAGGAGCGTTAGAACTGAAGCGGTTCAGCGATGGCGAAATTTGGGTTAAGTACGGAGAAAACATCCGCGGCTCGGAAGTATTTATTGTGCAGTCTACAAATCCGCCAGGCGATAACCTGTTGGAACTGCTCATAATGATAGACGCTGCAAAGCGTGCATCAGCTAAAAGAATCTCGGCAGTTATCCCATATTTTGGTTATGCCAGGCAGGACAGAAAAGATCAGCCGAGAGTTTCTATTACTTCTAAATTAGTGGCAAACCTTCTTACTACTGCCGGCGCAGATAGAGTGATAACAATGGATTTGCATGCATCACAAATTCAAGGCTTTTTCGATATTCCGTTAGATCATCTATATGCATCATCTGTTTTTGCGCCACAGTTTATTAACATAAGCGAAAATTTAGTTGTTGTGTCGCCGGATGTTGGCGGTATTAAAATAGCACGTTCGTATGCAAAAAGATTAAATGCAAGTTTAGTTGTTATCGATAAAAGGCGTCCTAAACAAAACATGGCTGAGGTCGTAAACATCATCGGCTCTGTTGAAGATAAAGACGTTCTAATAGTTGATGATTTAATTGACACAGCAGGAACTTTTGTTAACGCTATCGAGGCTCTTAAAAAAAATGGCGCTAAGTGTATTTATGGAGCAATTACGCACCCCTTGCTTTCGGGAACGGCAATAGAGCGCGTGCAGAATTCGCAGATTACAAAACTTTATGTTACAGATTCAATTGATTTTAGACCTGAAGGAAAAACTGATAAAATAAAAGTTGTATCGGCATCCGATTTGTTTGCGGAAGCCATTCGGAGAACATTCAATAATGAATCTATTAGTTCCCTATTCGATATTGATAAAGGATAATTTTAGATACTGGAGATAAAATGGAAAAAGTAGTATTATTAGCTAACGAAAGAACAATTGGAACAAAAGGTAAGTTGACTGACTTGAGAAAAAACGACCGTGTTCCCGGTGTCTTTTACAGAAGACACGAAGAACCAATTGTATTTGATGTTACTCAAAAGGCAATAAAGCCTTTAGTGTTTACTTCAAATACACATCTGATTTCTTTAGAAATTGATGGTAGAGAAGCTCAAGATTGTGTAATTAAAGATATTCAATTCGATCCTGTTACAGATAAAGTAATTCACTTTGATTTATACGGTCTTACAAAAGGCGAAAAAATTCAACTTCAAGTTCCTGTTCAGCTTCTTGGGTCTGCAGCCGGAATTAAAGATGGCGGTCTATTGCAGCACCCTCTTCACAAAGTTGAAATCGAATGCTTGCCCAAAGACATACCTCAACACCTCGAAGTAAACATATCAAATCTTAAAATCGGAGACGCCATCCATGCAGGCGATCTGAGTTATGAAAATATTACAATATTAAATGCTGCTGATGCAGTAATCGTTCAAGTAGTTCCACCTAAGGTTGAAATAGCCACGGGCGAAGAAGAAGAAGCTAAAGAAGCCGCCGAACCGGAAGTTATCGGAAAAGGTAAGCCTGAAGAGGAAGATTAACAACATTCAATTTTTGTGCGAATTGTATTAGGAATTGGAAATCCGGGCAGCCGATATACGCATACGCGTCATAATGTAGGATTTATGTTTTTGGATTTTCTTGCCGAAATTAAATCGTTGAATTTTAAACCCGGCAGGGGCAATTATTTTTTTACTGAAGCAGATTTTGAGGGCAACCCGATGCTTCTTATAAAACCAACAACGTATGTGAACAATAGTGGTATTGCAGCTTTACAAGTTCTTCGGGAGAATAATTTGTCCCCCGAAGAATTACTTGTTGTTTGTGACGATGTTAATTTAGAAACTGCCCGATTAAGAGTTAGAGCCGCCGGCAGCAATGGTGGGCATAATGGTATCAGTTCTGTTATTTTTCATTTGTCTTCCGATAATTTTCCACGCTTGCGGATTGGAATAGGAAGTGATTTTTCAAAAGGTGAATTATCGGATTATGTGCTTTCCAATTTTTCGGTGAATGATTTAAAACTGCTTAAAAAAACCTTTAAGGAAGCGGAGCTTCTTATAGGTGCGTATGCTGATGGCGGAGTAAAAAAACTTTTAGACGCAAACAGCAAACTATCTAATAAATAATAAATCTTGTTACAAACTAATATAGGGAGTTGAGGAGAAGATATGGATTCAATCTTCTATTATATACCATTATTTGGTATCGTTGCACTTCTTTATACTCTTTGGAAGACGGCATGGATTAACAAACAGGATGCCGGTAACGATAAGATGAAGAAAATTGCATCGCATATTGCCGAAGGAGCAATGTCATTTTTAAAAGCGGAATATAAAATTCTTGCAATATTTGTTGTCTTTGTAGCTTTATTGCTGGCTTTTTCCGCCGATCCTATTGATTCATCCCCGTTGATTGCCGTTTCATTTTTAACCGGCGCAATCTGTTCGGCGCTTGCTGGTTTAATCGGGATGAAAGTTGCAACAAAGGCAAATGTTCGTACTACAAACGCCGCCCGAAAAAGTATTGGCAGAGCTTTAGAAATAGCTTTCGCAGGCGGTTCTGTTATGGGGCTTGGTGTTGTAGGACTTGGTGTACTTGGGCTTGGTACTTTGCTTTTAATTTACGGCAACTTATACGGAGTAAACGATCAAGCTGGCATTACGCGTGTTTTAACTATTATAACAGGGTTTTCATTCGGCGCATCTTCTATTGCTTTATTTGCGCGTGTAGGCGGCGGTATTTATACCAAAGCAGCAGATGTCGGAGCTGATCTCGTTGGTAAAGTAGAAGCAGGCATTCCGGAAGATCATCCATTAAACCCCGCTACTATTGCTGACAATGTTGGCGATAATGTTGGTGATGTTGCCGGTATGGGTGCAGATCTTTTTGAATCTTACGTCGGTTCAATCATCGGAACAATGGTGCTTGGAGCTGCATTTTTTAGTATTGAAGAATTTAAAACCGGTTTTAACGGACTTGGCGCAGTTCTTCTTCCGCTTGTAATTGCGAGTGTTGGAATTATAATGTCGATTATCGGAACTTTTTTTGTAAAAGTTAAAGAAGGCGGCGATCCACAAAAGGCATTGAACCTTGGTAATTTTATCGCAGGAGGTCTGATGATAATTGCTTCCTGGTTTTTAATCCAATGGATGCTTCCTTCAAACTGGTATTTTCAGGATCCCCTTTACCAATGGGCTGATCCCGTTAAAGGAAATTATTATACATCATCAGGAATATTCATTGCAACAGTGGTGGGTATTTTTGCCGGGACAATGATTGGAATGGTGACAGAATATTACACGGGCAGCGGAAAAAGACCTGTTAAAGAAATTGTTAATCAATCTATCACAGGCAGTGCCACAAACATTATTGCCGGCTTAAGCCTCGGAATGATGTCTACAGCAATACCTGTTCTTGTTTTAGCATTTGCAATTATAGTTGCATTTAGTTTTGGAGGTTTATACGGAATTGCAATAGCAGCTGTTGGAATGTTATCAATTCTGGGTATTCAACTCGCAGTGGATGCTTATGGTCCTATTTCCGATAATGCCGGCGGAATAGCCGAAATGTCCGAATTGCCAAAAGAAGTGCGCGAACGAACCGATAAACTTGACGCCGTGGGAAATACAACTGCTGCAATCGGCAAAGGATTTGCAATCGGTTCAGCTGCACTTACGGCGCTCGCTCTTTTTGGAGCCTACATGACTTCTGCGCATATTCAATCCATTGATATTTCTAAAGCTGAAGTGATGAGCGGTTTATTATTAGGCGCGATGATCCCATTCCTCTTTTCAGCTCTTGCACTACGTGCGGTTGGCAGAGCAGCAATGTCCATGATTGAAGAAGTTCGCCGTCAGTTTCTGAACATACCTCAGTTAAAAGCTGCATTAGAGGTTATGAAAAGAAATACTGGCAAGGAAAGAAGTGAATGGTCTGCTGCAGATGAAAGTATTTTTGAAGAAGCAGATGGAAAGGCTGAATATGGGAAATGCGTGGAGATTTCTACAAAGTCAGCATTGAGGCAAATGGTGATGCCGGGTCTTCTTGCTGTAATTATTCCCATAGCAACCGGTTTCGTTGGTACAAAGGAAATGCTCGGCGGATTATTAGCTGGCGTTACAGTTACCGGTGTATTGATGGCAATTTTCCAGGCAAATGCCGGCGGCGCGTGGGATAACGCTAAAAAAATGATTGAAGAAGGAATTGTAATTGATGGAGTTACTCACAAGAAAGGCTCCGCACTTCATAAAGCCGCTGTTGTAGGCGATACTGTAGGTGATCCATTTAAAGATACTTCGGGTCCTTCTTTAAATATCTTATTGAAATTAATGGCTGTTGTTGCTCTTGTTATTGCGCCGTTAATTAAATAAATTTGTCCCTCAGAAATTAAAATATTTATAACCCCTGCTCTCGCCTTTTTTAAGACGAGAGCCATTAGACCGAAGGAGGTGAATTAAAGATCATGAAGACTAAAGCATACGAAAGTGCAGTTCTTATAAATGCTGCTCTTGAAGACGAACAAATCGAAGGAGTAATTTCGCGCATTAAAGACTTGCTTGTTAATAATGGCGCTGAAATTAAGGATATCGACAGGTGGGGCAGAAAAAGACTTGCCTATGTGGTCAAAAAAAGCAAATTAGGTTATTACGCTATTTTTCGCTTCGATGGACCAACAAATATTGTTGCAAAATTAGAACGTTCTTATGTGCTTGATGAGCATATCTTACGTCATCTAACTGTTGAACTCGACAGCGATGCTATCGAACAACTTGAAAAAAACAAATTAAGTACAACATTAGTTACAGAGCCAGAAGTTCCAATACAAATTGATGAACCCATCTTTGATGAAGCAGCCGAACCGATTGAAACTGAAACAGAAACTGATACAGAAAAAGAATAAATCATGATCTCGATTAAGTATGGAGGAAACCATGGCTGATTTAAAAATGCCCGAAGTTAACTATGTGTTGATATCTGGTAACTTAACCAGAGACCCGATGTATAGACAAACTGCAAGCAATACTCCGGTTTGTAATTTCGTTGTTGCTTCTAACCGTAAATACAGAGACGGCAATGATAATTGGCAGGAAGATGTTTGCTATATTGGCATAGTAGCATGGAATAGATTGGCAGAAAGCTGCCATGATAACCTTAAAAAAGGTTCGGCTGTTGTGGTTGATGGCGAACTACAAAGCAGATCCTGGAAAACCGAACAAGGTTTTAAACATGTTGTTGAAGTTAAGGCAAGAAGAATTCAGTTCCTCAACATTAAGAGGATTAATGGGTCGAACAACGGACACGATAATGGCACAGGCGAAAACTCGATTTATTCTGAAGAAGAGAATAATGATTTCCTCGATGATTCGTTTGATAAATTTTTATCTAACGAAGAATCAGAGTTATTAAAGTAATAAGGTATTGAAAATGAGAAATGAAACAAAAACAAAAAAATATTGCAGGTTTACTGAAAACAATATTAAGTATATTGATTTTAAAGATGTAAAACTGCTTCAGAAATATATCACAGAACAGGGAAAGATAATTCCTAAAAGAATTACAGGCACCAGCGCTAAGTATCAAAGACAGCTTGCAAGAGCCATCAAAAGAGCCCGATACATGGCATTGCTGCCTTACGTATCAGATACTGTTAGGTAGATTGTAAAACGCAGGAGAAAAAAATGAAAGTAATATTAAGACAGAACTATGAAGTTCTTGGACAAATAGGTGACATGGTTGATGTAAAAGACGGTTATGCAAGGAACTATTTGATTCCGCGTAAAATTGCATATATCGCATTAAAAGGCAATATACGTGCGCTAGAAGAAGAAAAGAAATCTCTTAATAAAAAGATGCAGCAAGAACTTCATGCAGCCGAAAATTTGTCCAATGAACTCGAAAAAGTTTCTGTTACAATCCCTGTGCAGGTTGGTGAAGAAGATAAAATTTTCGGAGCTGTAACAACACAGATGATTGCCGATTCACTGAAAGAAAAGGGTTACGAAATCGATAAAAGAAAGATTGAGATTGAGGAACCTATAAAAGCTCTCGGTATCTATGGAATAGACATAAAACTGCACCCGAGCGTTAGCGCTAAAATAAAAGTGTGGGTTGTAAGAGAATAACCGATTTGTGAATGGTTTAAAATTAAAAAGGAAAGCAACGGCTTTCCTTTTTTTTAAAAATTTGAAGAGAATAAACGAATTATCTAACTTTTATTTTCTTTTCTTTTATCATCTTTGCTACATGGGAGGTTCCGTTTTTAGCAATCGTTTTTATAGCCGAAGTAGTTAACTTCAGTGTAATAAATCTATTTAATTCCTGAACCCAAACTCTTTTCTTCTGAAGATTAGGTAAAAACCTTCTCTTAGTTCTATTGTGTGCGTGCGAAACATTGTGCCCGCTTGTCGGTCCAACTCCTGAAACTTGACATCTTCTTGACATTTAATTCTCCTGGTACAAACTTATTTTGTGTTTTAAGAATTGCAAATATAACAAAATCATTAGCAAAAAATATAGACATCCAAAGAAATTTTACTTTTTTGTTTAAAAGATAAAAATTATAGGTCAAGGGGGTTGATTATTAAATTTTTGCTGTTATTTTGCGGAATAATTAACCGGGCTTACGTCCCTTAATAATTTTAAGTAATTATTTATTTTTTGCACTTATTAAAGGAGTCGTTCATGGAATTCTACGAACTTCACCCCGAAACCCCTCAGCTGCGATACATTAACAAAGCCGTCGATGTATTAAAAAGCGGAGGAGTTATAATTTATCCCACCGATACAATCTATGGAATAGGCTGCGATATCTTTAATCTACAAGCCATTGAAAGAATCTTTACGATTAAAAATGAATCTACTGAAAAGTTATTCAGTTTTGTCTGTTCCGATTTGAAAGATATTTCTAAGTATGCAAAAGTTTCAGACTATGCATACAGAACAATGAAACATCTTTTACCCGGTCCCTATACATTTATTCTACCGGCAGCTAAACTTGTCCCAAAAACTTTATGGAGTAAAAGAAAAACAGTAGGAATAAGAGTGCCCAATCACAATGTAACGCTTTCTCTTGTAAAAGAACTTGGCAATCCAATAATAAGTACGAGTGCAACAAACAGGAGAGGTGAAATATTAGTTGATCCTTCAGAAATAAGAGCTATTTTTAACTCGCAGGTTGATTTAATGCTTTCATCAGGCATTATAAGCCAAAATCCATCAAGCGTGATTGACTTAAGCGATGAAGCACCGGAAGTAATTAGAGAAGGCGCCGGAGATGTTTCGCTTTTTGTATAATAAATAATTTTTTAATTTTAAAATTAAGCCGCGTTTTAATCGCGGCTTTTTTTAGTTTCGATAAACTTGAGTTGAAGACGCCTGCGCAACCGGCGTTATGATGATCTCATTTATGTTAACATGCGGCGGACGACTTGCACAAAAAACAACCGCCGCAGCAACATCTTTTGCAGAAAGAGGGACTAAGCCGTTGTACACAGTTTTTGCTTTCTCAGAATCTCCATTAAAACGTACTAAGCTGAATTCTGTTTCCACCATCCCGGGATCAACAGAAGTTACTTTTATATTTTTATCAAGCACATCAATTCTGATTGACTGAGTTAGAGCTTTCACTGCAAATTTTGTGGCACAATAAACATTTCCTTTAACATAAACTTCATGTCCTGCAGTTGAACCAATATTAATAATATGCCCGCACTCTCTGCTGATCATGTTCGGCAGAACTTGCCGGGTAACAAACAAAAGCCCCTTAATATTAGTATCTATCATCTCGTCCCAATTTTCTGTGCTGCCTTCCTGTATTTTATCAAAACCACGGGCAAGCCCTGCATTATTAATAAGTACATCAATATCTTTCCACTGCCGGGGTAAAGATGATAATACTTTTTCAACCCGTTTTTTATCTCTAACATCAAGCAAAATAGTTTTTACTTTTATGCTGTAATTTTTCTTCAATGTGTTTGCCAATTCATTTAGCCGTTCTTCTCTTCTGGCAGAAAGCAAAAGATTTGCACCTTCTTTTGCAAATGCTTCGGCACAAGCTTTGCCTATTCCGGAAGAAGCGCCGGTAATAAAAATAGTTTTGTTGTCGAAAAGTCCCATTATCATTTCCTCGGATTTGTTTTTGATTTTAGTTTAACAGAAGGGATGAGATTTCTCATCCTTCTTGACGTAAGATTTATATATATGAAAACCATAAAAAGCAGAACAAACATAATTAAAAGTTTTTGTGTCGATTCGACCTGCAGATATCTCATCCAGTCAACCCAGAGTGTTTCGATTTTGCTTTCGAGAATCATCGAAAGAACACCAAGAAAAATAATAAAGATAAGATAACCGATATTCACAAGTTGAAAAACGATTAATCCACTTCTTACTTTATCTTCATTCGAGTAGCCGATTAACATCATTGATATTTCGATTGCGATTATACTTACAAGAACCGGTGAAACTTTAATCAGTGTAACTAAAATGATATTGTATTTAGAAAGAAAATTATAATCCGGAGTTAATCGTATTCCTTTAAATGAATAACTAACATTCTCATTCGTTAATAAACTTACCATTAATCCATGTACGAGAGGAGCTATGAATAGCAGCACTATTAAACCGGCAAACATACCGGCGCTTATGATTAAGAATTTCTTCATTACCTTTCAATCCAGCTTGTTCTTTTTGTGTCGAAGTTCGGAGCAGTAATAATGTATGGATATTTTTTAAATCCTGCATTCTTCCAAATACGATCAGTTTTTGATTTCCAATCGGGAGAGGTGCTAATTATTCTATAACCATTCTCCAATTTGATTCGTGCAATTATGTTTATTCCGGCTAAACCATTTCTGTTATAATTAACTGCTTTTACCGAAATTATATTTCTTCCTTCTTTTAAAAACTTTGCCACATCCAAAAATTTTATCCGCTTATAATCAACAATTAGAGAAAGAGAACGACGTGCAAAAACATTGACTACAAACTCGCCGTTGACATAAAGTTCGGCATAAGTATCTCCCATTAATTGAAGAAGCGCTTCATCCGTTTTGGATGGCAATTCAAATTCATAACTAAACTCAGCAGAATCGGCAAACTTATTTTCATCCGCCGGCGCATATATCCAAGCACTGCTTAATTCGGGATTATAAAATAGCGAATCACTCTTGCCGGCAATCGCATCATTAAGATGATTTTTAATTTCGAGGAAATAAGCGGAAAGCCTATTAAATTTATCTTCAATCATATTTAAATTTTCTTCTTTGTAATTCCGCAGCCACAATTCTCTAAAGCGGCTTTTTAGCAGTTCCAGGTCTCTTATATTACGGTCTATCAAAATAAACAACTCATCCGGCTCATTAAGTTTGTTATCTTTTTTTGCTTCGAACATTTCAAATTGAGTTTCAATTTTTAGTTTATACCAATCATTAAGCGCAAGCAAATACTCTATCAAATCGAAATGGTCTCTATTTTTCTTTACCTGCGTTTTCAACACTCCAACATTTCTTTTTACCTGCGGTAAAGACCATTCCATCCAATCTCCTTTTACCGCCTTCGAAACATTGTTTTCCCACCAAACCGCATCTCTAAAAGGAAGCATCGGATGCCGCCATACTTCATGCCACATCATCTGATTTAAAGGATTACTCATCGAACGATAAATTGAAGCTAATCTTTCATCGTTTATTCCGAAGAAATCATAAAAATAATTTTGTGAAAATAGATCTATGTTGCTCGCTTCAATATTCCAGGCACACTGCGCTGACCATGCATAATTAAATAAAATCAGTTCCTTAAATGTTTCCGCACCGTAATCTCCCCAGTTTGAGTTTACCATCCCGACAGAACCATTTTTCAATCCATCTTTAATAATGTGTTTTATGTTTGGAAGTGAATTTATGTTGGTTGGAAAAGTGGTTAAAAAATTCCATGAGGAAGGTGAAACATAATATTCAAAACCTGATTCTTTAAATATTTTTGTCGAAGTATAATTTTTATCGGCGCGGTAATGCCAGTCAACAA
>Ga0210009_1002157_pt1 | contig 15033 bp, 12 predicted proteins | sample CryGeyCG2114_065_FD_185457 | JGI IMG/M metagenome (GOLD analysis project Ga0210009, IMG submission 185457) | Groundwater microbial communities from aquifer - Crystal Geyser CG12_big_fil_rev_8/21/14_0.65 (SPAdes) (version 2) | ecosystem: Environmental > Aquatic > Deep subsurface > Groundwater ... | reverse complement strand
GTAAAATAGGCAGCAAGAGCTTCATCATATTTTTTTTGTTTCAAAAGAAAATTGCCCAAAGTAATTTTTGCTTCAAGATTTCCCGGCTCCACTTCAACTAGCTTTTTTGAATAAGCAATAACTTGATCAACGTTTTCTTCAAGTATGGAAGCGCTGACAAGAAAGCTATAAAAGTTCGGGTCTTTTCTATTGAGTTGTTCAACTTCTTTCTTAATTTGTTCGAATTCTTTGATCTGACCGTTTTTATAATTATAGATGGCGATCTCACCAAGAAGCTTTGGCTCATCAGGAAAGTCTTCTAAATATTTTCGTAAGTAGCCTATTGCCACATCTGCACCATCTAGCTCAAAAAGAATTTTCGAGTAGGAAGTGAGATAATTTAAATTTCTAGGATCGAGTTCAATTGCCTTAGTTAATTGATACTTTGCTTGATCATACTTACGATATTTTAAATAAGTTGCTGCCAGTAATGCATAGTCCTCATCATTTAGTGGGTCGCGACGAAGAGATTCTTGCAACCACTTAACCGCATTTAAAATATTGCCCGACTTTAAATAGTATCTACCTAAGAGAGATGCAAACTCTTTGCTTTCATTTATTTCTGGCATGTTCTTAATAATTAAAATTTCTTTGTCAGCTTCATTGAGTTTAAAAGATTCAATATAGGCATTTATTAGATTGTAATTTACTTTGATATTCGTTGGATATTGCTTTCTAAGTCGGACCAAAGTTTCAATAGCCGATTCGAAATAACCGCGCTTAATCTGTAGAGAAGAAAGATATAGCTTTGCTGGTATATACGTTTCTGACATATCTGCAGCTTCAATCGCATACTTAAATGCAAGGTCCCAATTGAGCTTGCTTTCAGCATTACTGGCCTTATCAATGAGATCAATCATTTTTGATTCAAGAATCAACCCTTCTTCTAGCTTTGAACCTCCAACTTGAAGTTCAGCAAGTTTAGATCTCAAACGATCTGATTCTCTAATTTGAAGAGCCTTTGCAAAAAGAACAGCTGCTGTTTTGTTATCTTTATTATAAACACTCAACATTCCCATTTGTTCCAAGTACTTCGAATAGAAAAAGGGTGATCCCTCACTACCGAGTTGATCTATGGCCTGAAGTACGCTTTTATACTTTACAAAGTTTCCACCATTCCAAAGATAATCAGACAGCAAGAGTAAAATCTCGACTGAGTTTGGATAGAATTTTAAACCTTCCTTGAGTGTCTCTTCAGCCTTGGCCCTGTCTTCATTCAAGTTATGAAATCGAGCGAGTGAAATTATGAGATCGAGAGGCTTCTTAGCGACATTATCAACCTTTTCAACTAAGGAGCGACTAGATTCAAGATCACCAACATCAATCAAGAGATCAAGGTAAGTCGCCATCACTCTTAATGTAGGCTTTGATAGTCTCAAGTAGTTCTCGAGCATCATAAGAGCTGTTCTTATTTTCCCAGAGTTCCTAAAAAAAAGCGCAGTCCCGAGAGCCACTTCAGGATTTTTATATCGCTTTGACTGAGTCATTTGAATAAATTTAAAAATGATTTGCTTGGCTTCAGATTGATTCTTCACATTAGGCAAGAGTTCTGAATAGACTAAAATAAGATAGTTTAAAGCTTCATTATTGGCATATTGATATTCAAGTGATTCTTTGAAATAACTAGCCGCCATCAACTTGGATTTATAGTCGTACTTCTTATAGACTTCGAGTCCTTTCTTAAAAGAATTAGCTGCTGCACGAGGATCTTCTACTTGCTTTGATACTGGGCTTTGGATAATCAGAAATCGAGGCTCTACTTTCTTTGGGGGTTCATCTAAAAAAAGAAGATAATAGAGTAGTAGAATAATTGATACTGCGACCAGAGGTTTAATCTTTTTCTTTTTAACCTCTTGTTCTGAATCTTGATTCTTTTTGGATTTTTTCTTCGAATTGGTTTTGGCTGGTTGTAATGCTTCTTCTTCTTGAATAAGGGCTACTTCAGAATCTTCAATCTCTTGATTTAAGGCCGGAAGTAAGTCATTAAGATTAGTTACTCGTGTGGCATCGTCTTGAGAGATAACTTCTTCTATTTCAACCGGTTCTTCAGGTTGCTCATCTACAACTTCATCAGGAGTCTCTTCAACTGGCTTATCTTTGAATTTGTTTATTCTTACTACACGAGTCTTATCTACGTCTTGCAGATCTTTTTTTATATTTATAACTCGAGTTTTATTTATCTTTTCATCTTCTTCGTCTTCATCTGCAATCTCGTCTTCTTCAATGATGGTAATTTCAGGTTCAACGACTTTTTCTTTATCAAATTTAAACTCTACAAATTCTTTATTTTTTATTTCCTCATCAAGTTGCTTTATCTTTTCAATATGTTTTTCTTTTTTCTCTTTCTGAACTTGCTTACCAACTTTTGATCGCAACTTCATATTGGCGACGGTTTGGTCAGCATTCGAAAAATTTTGATTTGTAATGCCTTCAACAATATCTGGAAATGACTCAATACTTTTCCAATCTCCAGAAGGAAAGAGCTGGCATTCCTCATCGCCTGAAATTTGACCAGATTCAAAAAGCTTGAAGATATCTTTCGTTGAAAGAGGTCCAATGATTCGACTGTTTTTAAGTTTTAATCTGTATTTATTCACTCAGCTATTTTTTAATAATAAAGGTCAATGATATTACCCCTATGATAACAAGCCGTGTAAATAAATCAAAGTTTATGCGTGTAATTGTTGATTCTAGTCTTGTTTGAAAGCGAAATGTGCGAGCAAAAAAGTAAATCTCGCTAATAAAATGCAAAATGGCCATAAAAACGAGTTGTTTATTTAGTCCCACCACCCAAAGACCCTTGAACATATTGATTTGAGACCAAAAATAGGGTGAGAGGGGTGTGGATAAAAAGAAACAAAAAGTTAAGAGATTTAAGTGCTTCACTGGTGTAGAAGTCTTCGTTTTATCTTCTGTTGTTGTAAAAATTTGATAAAAATAAAGAGGACAGTAGAGTAGAGGATAAAAGGTATCAATCACTTCTATATTTGAAGATAAACTTATAACTATTATTCCAAAAAAAGGAATCCGGGATAAATATTTGAATGTGCTAAGTTCACTGTCGCTACTTCTCATATTGAAAACTGTAGTAAATTGAGAAATGGCCAAGAGAAGTCCGATCAATCCAATGATGACTCCAACTTCGTTGTCTAAACTCTGTGGAACACCATCAAGAAGTCTGATAAAAATTTTGTAACTCAAAAAGGAAGTTAGTACTACATTCAGAATGGAAATTGTTTTGTTCTCTATATACTGATCTTCTACTTTAATAAATCTCACAAAGATATTTGACAGCGCAAGTCCAACAGGTAGAACGCTCATCAAAAGGTCTAACGCCCCCACTGCTAAGTTTGAACTTGTATAGTAGGTATCTACAATTCCAATCATCAATAACAGGTCAACGATAAGTCGAAAGTGGAAATCTCTTCTTTTTGTTCTGGAAGCAAAAACAAAAGCTATATCCGCAATAAGGAGGAGAATTGAATACTCAAGAGGGCCCTCCGTCGCAGTTGAAAAAAAGATCAGCACTTGGTGCAATAAGATAATAGGAAATCCTTGTGAATCTTCCTTGGAATTGAAGAAATACCTCAAACTAAAGAAGCTACAAAAGATAAAAAGCAAATGATCGTAGCTGGCATTCTTGCTTTGTACATAAATGAAAAGGGTTAGCGTTGACCAGATAAAGAATTCTATTTTTTTACGGTAATTAACATCGATTAGTTTTGTAAAAAAAGATACAAAGGAAAAGAATGAAATAATAAAAATATTGAGTTCATTACTATAAAGCAGAAAAATTCTCCTTTCTACTAAACCCTACAAACATTTGCCTAAAGGTACTCAAGATAAACAAACTAATGAGAATGATAGAATTGTAAACCGAAGTCATTTCAATTATTAAAAAGTGAGTTGCGAGAAATGAAGCCATCATTAAAAAATTGAGAAAATATTTATAAGTAGGCTTAATTTGTGATTCTTCAATAAAGAGAAAAACTAAAGGGAAAATGATGAAATAGATTGAAATCCAAAGAGTTTTTTCAAGATCGTAGATACTAAAAGCACTTCCTGCAATAATAAAATAAGATAAAACAAGAAGGCATCTTTGTATGACGTCTTTCGAAATCAGTAATATTAACGATGAGACTGCTATAAGTGGATAAAGATAGCTAATGCTTTCGATGTGTTCAACCATGAATAGCTGATAGACAAAAACGAGATCAAGTAAAAAGACCATAATTAGAAAATGTCCTCGAGACTCCTTGAGGTTTATGATATTCAAATTTCGCAAAACAAACATAGAGCCCAAAATTAATTGAAAAAATGCAGAAAATTCCGAACTTGGATTATAAGAATTAAACTCAAGCGCAAAATTTAGAAAATATAATATAGATACGACAAATGAAAAATACCTCTCTCTGCTTAGTCTCGAATTAGAAATAGCTATTAAAATGCTCATGAAGAGATAGACGTTTACATTTTTAATTAACGCAAAGACAAGTACTCCACAAAAAAACAGGGACAAGTTTTTCTCTTTATCTTTAAGAACTAGAAAAGTTGCTATTAAAAGAGAGAAGGCTTGGAGGACAATGGGAAGCGTTAGGGCTTCGACTTGAATCCCAGATAGTCCCAAGATATTTTGAACAATCCCCACCGAGAGAATTAGACCTATTCCTGTCAAACCTTGCATTAAATCTTTAAATATTGAATGTTTTAAAGATGAGAAGAAATAGGCAAATGTAATTAAAATAATGAAAACTATCACATTCCCAACCTAGTCGCCCAAATGGCAAACACAACAAGTGAACCAATAATAAATAAATGCAAGCCGTTCACACGCTTTTCTAAATCGAGAAATAAGCTATAGATAAAATTATTAATTAAAGCAAAAAGCGATTCTAGTGAACGAATCGATAACGACATGCTTGGAATGTGAACGTCGAGATGCGGGATTTCAATATCATGAAGATATGGAATAAACCTTTTACCATTTGCCTTTGTAGATTGAACAATAAACATTATTAAAGCTCCAAAGAGAATAGACAAAAAAAGAAGAAGCAAGTTTATGCCAAATCCTCTTAAATTTGAAGGCTGAGTATAATAGATCAAACTAATCATTAAAATGAACAAGAGAGCGATTGTTATCTGGTTCTCTTTCCAACTTATTTGAAGATATCTTATTTTTTCTATTTTTTGACTAATGAGTATGTAGTTAATGACCAACTGTACAATTGCGAAAGTCATCAAAGAATAGCCAAAAGATGGCGCCAGGTTCACACCTTCAAACAATATATAGATTCCTAAAATAATTCCAATAACGATTTTTAGGAAATCCTCTTTCAATATTTTCGCCACCAAACAAAAAACCATGGTCACGATAGCTATGTTTAAGTTACTGCAATAAATGGAAGTTGCTATGGAAAGCCATATTAACTGACTTCTATTAATGAGAAGTCTTTGATTGCCCGACATGGTCTCGAATTCAAGTTTTTGTAGAATCTTAATTATGACAAGGACAATCGGTATTAACATGATGTTGGGATCTATGACGATTTCATTTCGGATAAGACATTCATAATAAATAATTGTTATCAATAATGACTGGAAGTGAGATTTTCTACGCAAGCATCCTTCTGCTAAAACAAATACCAACATTAGACTAAATACCAATCCCATCATTTCATTATTCAAAACCTCTGCGAATCCAAAGAGATAAAAAATGTGAGTAATAAATAGGACTAGTGAAGTTATTACTTGATTTCTGGATCTGAGGGAAAAAGGAGATGATACATTATTGATCAAATACAATACTGAAATCATTCGTAAAACATAATTATCAATAACAAATGAGAATATTATAAAAAAGAGAAAAGTTCTTAGATATACTCTATTTTCAGAATTTTCAGATCTCATTTTGTCAGAAACAATGACATCTAGTATGAACAGGAATGTTCCACTCATTGAGCTAAAAGTTGTAACAAACTGAGGAATTACCAACAAATAACTCGTGGATACAAAAAAGAGAGAAATTAGCCAAAGGTACTCATCTCTAACACTTGATTTAATCAAAAGTTTTGACAATAGTCTTTTTAATAGCTCAATCAACGTTTTCATCCTTTATTATAAATAATGAAGACAACGTAAGAACGAGCATCGCAATTGGCCCATTAAAAACATTTGAAATAAACATTGAGACAATAAAGGCAATGAGAAAAAAAGCATATTGGGATTTCTGCTTGTTAGCACTTGTTACAACAGCAAGCATTACGCTGGCAACAATGAGATAGACTATCGCATTTGCACTATTCACTTACTACCGCCCTTGAGACGGTCCACATTTAGCAAGATAGCTATGGCCAATGTTAAATAACATAGTGATGAAATTGAAATATCTATTAAATGTGTATTATTGGATCCTATAGCAACTGAATTGTTAATAAAGAGTCCAAGAAACAAAAATGAAAATGGAATACCGATCATCGTTTTTGAAATCTTTGCTCTACTTTGTGTTTTTTGCTTTTGATGTTTAAGACTTACTACAATTGCAAAGAATAATCCTAAAATTGATAGCTGCTGCGATTTTTCAAAGTTCATTATAACTAATAAGAGGACTGTTGAAAGATATGAAAACTTTATGAACTGAAGGTTTTCAGAAGTAATAAAAATCATCATTAATAGGGCAGCGATCGGAACCAATATGATGAAATAATTTAACTCCATATATTCACCATTAAACTGATAATCAAAAATGCTAATACGGTCTTTTCACTTTTAATTTCAATTCTTCCAAAAAACTTTTTAGTTATCGAAAACTTTGCTAAATATACTAGTCCTTCAATAAATATCAATCTCGTCAAAAAAGATATTACCATCATAAAAATGAAGAGAGCTCTTGAATTTCTTATATAATCTTCAAGTATTTCAAAGGGCGTCGCTCCTTCAAAAAAGAGAAAAATTATAAGTGCCTTGATGCAGTACGACCAAAGTATATCAATTTTTGAATTAATTTTTCGTTTTGTTTGAATACTTTTTGAATCTTCATTAATTCTAATCAAAAGATAAAAGAGTGAGAGAAAAGAGACAATGTTTACGATTAGCTTAAGGTTGGGCCGAAATGGCACACCAAGTGTTTTAGCCATTATGACTATAGGATCTACTTGTCCATAAAGGAATTTCATTTGAAGGGCAATAATTGAAAGTAATACACCTTCAAAAAGCATATATCTTAATCTCTTATAGTTTCGTGTAACATTGAGATCATTAATCTCTACACATATCCTGATTATATAAATGGAAACTATTGCAATGGGGAAATAGAGAGCTTGCGAGGTGTTCTGAAGTGGAAGAAATAGGATGGTGATAATAAGTGCGACGTAACTAAAATTTTCGAAATAATATTTATAATTATAATGCGGATATGTTCGAAGCTTAAGAGAGTTAAAAATCTTCGCATCTCCAGCTTGAAATTTATTGGCAAACCAGTATGTAAATAAAAGTCCGACGATGTTAAATGGTAGATTGAGAAATATTTCCCAATTTATGGCTGGCATCAAGACCCCTCATTACTTCTTAATTACCCATTTTAGACTATATAATCCAATAATTGTTGCAATAATTTTACCCGATTGATTGTTGATACCAATCATTGTTGTTGTTGTTAAAATTAAGGCAACATGAAGAAAAATGATAGAAAGTCTTTTGATTTCTTCATCATGATTAAAGGAAATTTTAAATGGCCTTACGACTTGAAAGAACGTCCCTAAGAGCAACACTCCCATTGTCATAAAAGCTAGAACCAGAGGTAGGTAATACAATAGTCCCCCTTAATGATGAGACTGTGAAACCACGCCTAAAAGTCCGTTCACCGATGCCCAGTTAATACCTAACCAAACAACAGGTATAGCAATTATAAAATAGATAAGTTGATTGACGTAACTTAGAGTCTTTATTTCTTCCATCGTCTCAGTTGGCTTAAAAACCATTAATCTTACAACTTTTAAATAATAGTAAAGTGAAATGACTGAGTTGATACCAGTGATGATTGCTAAAGTGAAAAATTTCTTTTCAATAATGATGGAAAGAACTCTAAACTTTGCCACAAAACCACCTAACGGAGGTATTCCAGCAAGAGAGAGCATTACCACTGTTAAAAGAATCGCCATCATTGGATAGCGAAAAGCAAATCCATTAAATCTCTCGAAGTAATCATTGCCATAAGTATCATTCATTGCAGAAATCATAAAGAAAGCAAGTAGAGTCATGAAGAGATAAACGAATGTATAAAACAAGAAAGCTGTTTGCCCTTCAACTCCTGGTACTAAAGCACAGAGCATGAGAACGCCAGAATGACCAATTGAAGAATAAGCCAACATTCTTTTCATAGATCTTTGACCAATGGCCGAGACGTTACCAACAGTCATTGTTAAGGCTGCCATAACACTTATAGTGGCCATCCAGCTATGACTTAAAACCGATTCATGAGCAAAGAATAACTGAGTAACTCTCAGAAGAGCTGCAATACCTGCAACTTTTGGAACAATTGAAAAGAATGCCGTAACAGGAAGGGGCGATCCTTCGTAAACATCTGGTGACCACATATGGAAAGGAACACAAGCAATCTTATATCCAATTCCGACGAAGAAGAATAGGAATGCTGGTATCAAAATAACAAGTTGCTGAGTTTGTAGTTCAGTTACTTTCATTGCGATTTCAGAAAATTGAATTGTGCCCAAAACTCCAAAGATATGGCTCATCCCAAAAAGCATCAAACCTGCAGAAATTCCGCCGTAAAGTGCATACTTCAATCCAGCCTCTGCTGAACGATCATCATTTTTCTTAAATGAAGCCATAGCGTATGAAAGAATCGAAAGCGTTTCAATTCCAATGTAGAACATCAGCATATTATTAGCTGAAGCCAAGATCATCCCGCCAATCAATACACCAACTGCAAGAATTGAGAATTCTCCCTTCTGCTCGTCAGCAATATCTTTCGAACCCCAACTCAAGTAAAAAGCACCAATCGTACCAATAACCATCACAAGCTTCGCCATTGAAGCCAAAAGATCAATTGTCATTGATCCTGTAAAAATTGTAGTCGCTGAATTTGATTTCTGAAGCAAGAGAACAATAGCAACGGCCAATAGACCAAGAAGAGAGAAGAGATTAAATAATCCTCTTTTTCCATCTTCGATCTTGCTGTAGGTAGCCTCAAGAATAACCAATCCAACCATAACTAAACAGGCAAGAAGTTCAGGTACGTATGCCGACAGGCTTGAGATGTATGATTCAACCATACTTAATCCTTAGTAATTTGAAAGTAATGAAACTAATTGTCCTACAGAAGCTCTCATAACATTGAGAACTGGAGCAGGATAAATTCCAAAGATAATTACAGCAGCACAAAGTGGAAGCATGTAAAAAATCTCTCTAGCATTCATGTCTGTATATTCTTTGCATTCTTCAATAACTTCACCGAAGAACATTCTCTTGAACATCCACAATAAGTAAGCAGCACCGATCAAAAGACCAAAGAGAGCTAGAACTGTGATTGTTGTAAAGCGTTCGTAGATACCCAAGAAAATCAGAGCTTCAGAAATAAATCCTGAAAGACCTGGTAATCCCATTGAGGCAAACATAGCAATGATGAAGATAATACTATAGCGAGGTAATTGAGTATAAAGACCTCCGAAACCTTTGGTTCCATCTGGACGCACAATCCATCTATGGTGTGATCTTTCATAAAGAACACCAATCAAAAGGAACATCATCGCTGTCGAAGTTCCGTGGTTAAACATTTGGAGAACTGCGCCGTTCATGCCTTGAACAGTCATCGCAGCAAGCCCCAACATTACGAAGCCCATGTGTGACACTGAAGAGTATGCAATTAACTTCTTCACATCTGTTTGGGCCATGGCACATAAAGCACCATAGATAACGTTGATCAAACCAAGCCAAGCAATGGCTGAGGAAAAGTGTACCGAAGCTTCAGGAAAGATTGGATAGGCAATTCTTAAGAAACCATACGTTCCCATCTTCAAGAGCACACCAGCGAGGATAACTGAAATCGCAGTCGGGGCTTGAACGTGTGCATGTGGCAACCACGTATGAAATGGAAAAACTGGAACCTTAATCGCGAAACCGATAAACATGAAAACGAAAAACAGCTTGGAGAAAGAAAAAGTCGAACCGAAGATATTAATAGTGAGAGAGGTAAATTTCCCCCCTGAAAGAGCGAGGATATTAAATGATTCAGCGTTACTGCCTGAAGCATAATAAAGAGCAACCATACCAACAAGCATCAAGATTGATCCAAAGAAAGTATAGAGAAAGAATTTAACCGCTGCATACTCTCTGTTTTCACCACCCCAAATACCGATCAAGAAGAACATTGGGATCAACATGACTTCCCAGAAAACGTAGAAAAGGAAGAAGTCGAGAGATAAAAACACGCCGTAAATACAGGCTTGTAAAAAGAGAAAAAGTGCAAAATAGGCCTTAACTGATTTTTCAATAGTCCAAGAACTAAGAATACAAATCATAAAGAGCAAAGACGTTAACATAACCATTGGAAGAGAAATACCGTCTACACCTAAGCGATAAAAAATATGAAAATTTTCAATCCAAGGAATAACGACATTAAAGGGACTTTGCATGCCCGGAACAGTGTTGTCGAACTTCATATAAAGAACAACGCTAAACACTAACGTCAAAGCGGTATTTAGGAGAGACCACATTCTTATCCAGTCTTTCTTATCTTTTGGAAGAAGGAGAACCCCTAAAACGCCCAACATAGGCATCCACAAAATCCAGTTTAGTAATTGAGAACTTCCAGCCTGCACTTGCTACTCCTTATAGACTAATTTGAACCAATGGCCCAAATGTAACTCGATAAAACTAATATAATCATAATGAAATAAAATTGAATTTTCCCTGACTGAAGCGTGCGCAGGACAACATTAAACAAACGAACGCTTGCACCCGTTCCATCAACCGCAACAGTATCAACGACCAAATTATCAAACCACTTGGCCACTGTATAAAACCATCTGTTCACATTCTCCCATCCGTCGATAGCATATCTGTCATAAATACCCATATCGATGAAGGCCAAAAAGTTGTTAAGGGGGAGAAGCATTTTTTGAATCACAACCTTGATATAAAAAGTATCAAAGTAATACTTATTCAAGAGACCTCTATACCAACCTGAAAAGAGTCCTGTCCAAAAAGCAGGATTGAGAGACTTCTTTCCATACATTAAGAATGAAAGAAAGACGCCCGAGAATGCAATAACGATCGACATAAGAGCACCAATCAAATGCACTTGGTGGACATGATGAGCTTCTTCTTCAGTTTTGCCATGTTTTTCGTCATAACGGCTGTGCTTAAATTCTTCTCTGTCGACTGAAGAATCCATAGTCCAAAGCTGACGCTTGTGATCTTGGAAATTTGCAACATGTGGCTTTTCAACCAAAGTTCCAAACCACTCATAGTTACCTTTAAAGACTTTAATAAAACCTTGGCCAGTTAGTGACCCAGAGTAAAAGACACCTAATGTGAAAATAGAGAGGATGAGAAGAGGAACATTGCTGTTAAGTTGTAAGTGCTCTTCATGCATGTGCTCGTAAAGCTCCTTGTCTCTTGGTTCTCCAAAGAAAGTGAGGAACATCATTCTGAACATATAAAAGGCTGTTAAAAAAGCTGCTGCAAATCCCAAAACTGCTGGAACCCACATAACTTTATGATGAAGAGCAGCCAATAGAGCGTCGCCTAGGATTCTATCTTTAGAAACAAATCCTGAGAAAAAGGGAATACCAGAAATGGCGAGCGTACAGCACATCATGGCAATAAAAGTAAAGGGAAGCTTCTTCCGTAAACCACCCATTCTTGGCATTTCTTGAACGTGCTCATGAGTGTGATGATCGTGAAGTGAGTGAATAACTGAACCCGCGGCCAAGAACAAACATGCCTTAAAAACAGCGTGAGTAATCAAATGCATAAAGGAGGCGTTATAAGCACCGACACCAACACCTAAAACCATATAACCCAACTGAGAAATTGTAGAATAGGCGAGAACTGCTTTAATATCTGTTTGAACAAGGGCGATAGTTGCAGCACCAAAGGCCGTAATTGCTCCTATATAAGCAATGAATGTTAAGAGATGACCTGCTTCCATAAGCGGGAACATTCTGAGAGAAAGATAAACACCGGCCGCAACCATGGTCGCAGCATGAATTAAAGCCGAACAGGGAGTCGGTCCAAACATGGCATCAGGTAACCAAACTTGAAGTGGAAATTGAGCAGACTTACCAATTGTTCCCATGAATATTGAAAAAGCTGCAAAAGTCGCAACTGGAATACCAAGTCCAAAAATCATTATATCGTGGGCAAACTTTCCTTGTGAAAGGGCAGCGTAGATATCAACAAAAGAGACACTTCCAACAATGTTCCAAATGGCCAAAATCCCAACCAAGAAGAACACGTCCCCCACTCTGGTTGTCATAAAAGCTTTCATCGAAGCATTTCCTGCTCCTTCTTTTTCATAATAAAAGCCAATGAGTGAGTAAGAACAAAAGCCCATCAATTCCCAGAAAATGAAAACAGAAAGAAGGTTGTCTGAAAGAACAAGGCCAAGCATGGCTGAAGTAAACAGTGACATGTAGACAAAAAATCTTCCGAAACGGGCATCGTCGTGCATGTAATAAGTAGAGAAGACATGAATGAGAGTAGCTACACCTGTGACCATCAATAACATAATGGCAGTCATGTTATCTATATAGATACCCATGTTGATTTTAAATGGAATCGTCGCTGAAGAAATGTCAATCCAATTGAAATACTTATGTACATAAAACTCTGATGAATAAACATCAAAAACAACATCCTTAAATATGCGACAAGCAAGGAGGAAAGATGAAAAGATGGCCAAGCAGCTTATTGTAACAGCAAGCTTCGTGAACTTTTTCACTATGAAAGCATTTATTACAAACGCAAAAAACGGTAATAAAGCTATTAGTGCCACATTTGAAAATGAATAATCCATATGTCTCTCTAGCTCTGTAATTGAGTGGCATCATCAATATGCACACTTTCTCTAAGTTGATAAAATCTAATAACAATCGCCAAACCTACAGCTGCTTCTGCAGCTGCAATAACAATAATAAAGAGGGACATTATATGACCGTCGAGATTGTTATTGACGAATTTTGTGTAAGCTACAAAGTTTAATGCAGCTGAATTCAAAATAAGTTCAATTCCTAAAAGAATCGCAACAATATTTTTACGAGCAATCATGACAAACATTCCCGCTACAAAAAGCAAGAATGATATGAAGAGATAAGAAGGTAAGCTAATCATATACTTATAACCTCTATTAGTTTCTTTTCGGACGCGCAATTATAGCGGCGCCAACCAATGCTCCCAAAAGCAAAATCGATGAGATTTCGAACGCTAGGATATGGTCTGTTAACAAAAGCGATCCAATATTAAAAACGGTGGATTCATTCCCCGTACTGGCTACGGCCAAATCTTTGTTGGCAGTGTGAATGTTTGCCGTCATTTTCAAAACAATCATTGCGATAATCAGCACAGATGCTCCTGCAACGATGTATGTTTTTGTAGAACCCATTGATGGTATTTTTTCAATGCCGAATCTATTCTTTTTATCTTCAGCCCCACCAGTCAGCATGATGGCGAACAACATTAAGATCACAACGCCACCAGCATAAACAACAATTTGAGTAGCAGCTAAAAAATCAGCGCCAATCGTTGCATAGAGTCCAGCGACACCAAACAATGTTCCTAAAAGGTACATACAAGCGTGCATTAAATTATTGGTGCCAACAACCGCAACCGTAAATCCGATTGTCGCTGTGGCCGATAATAAAAATAATATTTGTTCAAACATTGTTAGCCCCTAAATTAATGTCCAGCTCCTGCAGCATGGGCTGCAGATTTAAAAAGTAAAACGTATAAAGATTTACCTTCGAAATAATACATCCAAAAGGCACAGCCAACGAGGTTGAATAGTGCAATTGGAGTTAAGTATTTCCAACAAAGAGTCATAAGTTGATCCACTCTAAGTCTTGGAAGAGTCCATCGAATCCAAATCACGATGTAATAAAGGACTAATGTTTTAGTAAAGAAAGATCCAAGCTCTAGGACTTGACCAATATTTTTTCCAATGAACTCTGGAAGATGCAAAGTATGAGTAAAAAAAGCACCATCTCCTAAATCAAAAGGAACCTTATATCCACCCAAGAACAAGGCTGCTGCCACACCACAGACGACAAAAACTTCCATGTATTCAGCAAGTGCAAAGAAAGCAAATCTCATTCCTGTATATTCAGTGTGATATCCTGAAACGAGTTCTGATTCAGCTTCTGGTAAATCGAATGGGGCACGGTTGGTTTCTGCAAGAGCACCAATAAAATAAACAAAGAAGCCAATAAAGGTAAAAGGATTATGAAGAATAAACCATTCATGAGGAAATCCAGATTGAGCATTAACCAATGTCCCAAAAGACATGCCACCGGCCAATAGAACAATACTTAGGATAGAAAGGGTAACGGGAACTTCGTAAGAGATAATTTGCGAAGCACCTCTCATTCCTCCAAGCATCGACCATTTAGAGTTTGAAGAATAGCCAGCCAAGAAAACGCCGACACCAACAAGCGAAGAAACGCCGATCAAGTAAAAAACTCCAACATTCAAATCTGAAAGCATCAAACCACTTGAAAAAGGAATGACTGCGAAAGTTGCCAATACACCTAGCAAAGCCAGGAGGGGAGCAAGCGTAAACATGAATTTATCAGAAGCTGAAGGAATGATATCTTCCTTCATAATCATTTTTACACCATCGGCTAAAAACTGAAGAATTCCGTAAGGACCAACTCGATTTGGACCTTGTCTCATTTGAAGATCGGCTGAAATTTTTCTTTCAGCATATGTTCCTAGGCCACCAATAAGTGCCATTACGTTAACAATGACAAATGCACCTAAGAA